>OMLO01005647.1_pt1 | contig 10513 bp, 9 predicted proteins | sample 1674811 | NCBI WGS metagenome assembly OMLO01 (sample SAMN06265003, study PRJEB25207) | coral metagenome | isolation source: Coral host | place: Mexico:La Bocana,Puerto Morelos, Mexico | collected 2008-11-13
TTGTATCTGCTGACAAACTTACCACATGAAAGCAACACCGAAAACACATCTCACATGTGAAAGCATTAACACTCACACACCCCAAGCTTCTTTGCTGAAAGGTGGTTAAGTTTGTTGAATTAGATCTGACCAGGTCATGTCAGGACGTGATTCGAATTCAGGTTCAGGTGGAAAGTCTTCCTCAGGTGGAGTTCGATGCTTCTTCTTCTTTGCAGCTAAGAACTCCGGGTCAAACTTCACATTCCACTCTTGATTCTTCAAAAGAAAAACTCTCAGCATCTCTTGTGCACTGCTCTTGGTTAAGCCATCAGCCAGTTGAGCCTCTGAAGAAACCCACAACAGGCGAGTCGCTTGCTTCCGCATGTTCTCAGCGACTGACATGAGTTCCAAGGCTGCATACTTCTCTTTCATAGAATACGCAGCTGATGCCGTTTCACCTTTCTGGACAGCATCATAGACAGACTTGGCGTCAACGATGATAGCTGCTTCAATCCTCTGGGTGGTTAACTCAGGACGACGAAGATCCAAAGCATAGCCTAAAAGCTCAGCTAACTCGGCACGGCACATCATTAGCTCTTGTTCACCTTCAGAAAGTGCCTGCACCTCTGCAGATAGACTGCTTTTAGCTACACGAGCTAATTTACCTGACCGCCAGGCAATTGGGGTGATAGGTCCACGGACTCCATTCAGGATAGACTTGTTGGCCAAAGCAATCAAGTATCCACCTGTAGAGGTCATGTCGGGACGATTCCCCACCCCAGCATCTGTCCAAGCAACCATGCAAAGGTCTTCTGGCCCACAAGCCTGGAGGTCCTTTATGCCTACTGACAAATGTCGAGAGGCAAAGACTTCACGGCACAACTTGTTCACTTGGTTCACAGTCTCTTTGTCACCACGAGGCAAAGCTGATTGCAGCCATGACAATTTAGCTGCATGGTGAGGAGCCGTCTGAAGAACACGCCACTGAATGGATCCAAGGAGAGCTCGACATTGACTCTTCTCTGATTCTGTCATACCAGGCTCTTGAGAATCCATAGTCACTTGCTTCAGCTCTGTGCAAAACTCGGAATGGTCAAGGAAACCCATAATCAGGTTGTTGTTTGATGGTGACCCCACAGTGCAGAAAAGGAGGATCTTCCCAAGGACTCCAACGATAAGCCTTCTTGAAGTTCTCTAAAGCTTGGCGAGCAGAAGGATTGGTCAAGTCTCCAGCGATGAGGAAGTCATCAACGTGGCTACCAATCATCAAGATAACTTCTTCTTCCCCTTGAGAGTTTGGTTCCTTTAAGACCCAAATGCAGGGGTCGGTCTGCAGACGAGTCATGTTGCACTTTTCCTGGATAGTGTGGTCCACATCCAAAAACCATTCACGAGGGGCCGATACCAGCCCGTAGGCAGCTTTCATGACCTGAACTGCTTCTCGAGGTCCAAGATTCATCTTAGCCGCTAACTCTGGGACTGGAATGCTGAATATACCCCGTGATGCTTGGGTAACACCGGATTGCAGGAATGCCGACTTAGCGTCGGCTTTTGTCAACTTCCACTGTTTCAAGGTACACATGGATAGAAAGAGCTGCCGGCTACGCCGGGTTAAGGTAGGAGCGGCCGTAGCCAACTCCCCCAAATCCGGATCCGAGAATCCGAGCAGCACTATTCGTGCTTTGCACTTGACTTTGGCAGGGTCATCCAAAGCCTTCAGCGTTAGGACCCATCTCATTTTCAAAAGCCTCCCTGAGGGAATCACCCCCTTGAACTTCTGGCAAACTGATTCTTGAATCCATTGGCTAACTTCCAGTTCCTTAGCCTCTGACATGGCTTGTCGCTGAGTGGGACTCAGCTTGTGCCATGAGACTTCGGCTCCTTTCTGAATGCTCTTGGCAGTGAACTTGCTTGGGTCTTTCAGGATTTGTCTCCAAGATGCCTCATCCTTAGGGACATCAATCTCAACTCCAAACACGAAGTCATGAGAGTCATCTGAGCACCACAAAGCGGCTTCATGCAAGACTTCCTTTTGAACATGTAGAGGTCGTTCTTGCTTCTCATGTTCCTTCCGAGCTCGTTGGAAAGGAGTTTCACCCGCCCGTGGTTCATCACCAGCTACTCTTTTCAAAGGCATGTAGTCGGGATCATTCAGGAGACGGTCAATTTCAATGTCGTCATCCAAAAAGGGTTCATCAGGAATCAACTCTTCATCGTCATCTGATTTCACTGGAGGAGGTCTTGAAGCGACTGAGGATGAAGCAAGTCCAGTTCGAACTTGAGGTCTGGAATGTCCACGGCTTCTGCTCCGTAATGTCCTCCTTGGATCTCGCTTCAAAGTTTCTCCGGGATCAGTGAAGTCTTCAAACTGCCCTTTTCCAAGATCCATCGGCTTAGACCAGGGAAGAGTGACGACATCCTGATTCTCAGCAATCAGTCTTTCTTCTTCAGAGGCGTGCCGAATTTGGTCAACATGAAATTTCTTCAGTCGACCTTGGCCAATTGCCCAAACAATGCTGCTAGGAGCTCGGACCAAACCTTCTTCAGACAACCTGGTCTCCACAGAAAGGACTCGGGCTGGTCCGAACCACCTACTGATCCGAAGACGTGGAACATCAACTAGCTCATGAGCAGGACGGTCACTGGGCACCTTGAACCTCTTGTAATAGATCAGGTCTCCTGGAAGAAATCGCTGTGAAGGTGGTGCTCTAGTGTTAAGTGCCCTGCTGATTTTAGCTTTAGACTGAAGCTCCAGGTACTTCTGCTCGGCCTTGAGTCTAATAGCTAAGTTAGTTGCCATGTCATGTCCATGAGTTGCTTCGGAGGTCTGAGCTGGTACATTGTCTAGTCCGGGTAGGTCCTGTCCCAAAGCCCATTGTGAAGGGGAATATCCTCCAACTCTGCTCATAGTGTTGTGAGCTGCTGTCATGGCATAGGCGGCCCTTCGAGGAGTGACTGTGTCATCATGTGGTTCACGAAGGAAAAGTTCCATCTTATGACGAAGTGTTCCAACTGCTCTTTCAACATCTCCTGTTGCTTGGTGATGTTCGGCTGGTACCATCAAAAGTTCTACGCCACGATCTTCACAGTAGGAAGCTAAGTCAGAGCCACGAAATGCTCCTTCAAGGTCACAACGGATCCTCTTAGGCCAACCAAAGTACTGAATCCAGCAGCTTTCCAAAGCATCAATGACTGACAAAGTGTTCACGTTTGCTCCAACGGAAGTATGGTGGACTACCATTTCGGAAACCACTGCAAAGTTGGAAGCTTCATCAATCATCAAAAGGAAATGATGCACTTGTTCTCCATGATTGAAAACAAAAGTATCCATTTGAAGTGTGCGCCAAAGAACCTCTTCCTTCTCAAGAGACACCTTTGTGGCAGGTTTGCTGAGTTGCCCTTCCATACATTCCGAGCAATGAAGTTTCTCTGCAATGGCCTCTTGCAGCAAGTGTCCTCACCAAAGCACGGTTGTTGGGATGACCACACCGACGGTGCAGCTTCAGGACATTCTGAGCCATTCGGTCAACTTCTTGAGTAGTCAGTCCTTTTAAGCCTTCCCGGTCAATGCGGTGTTCAAACGTGCCATAGGCCTCAACATCTGCTCCTTGGAGAAGGCATCGTGCGATGGCTTGGCATAGCTGAGGTGTATAGAGGGCTGATCTCCTGGCATTACCACCAAGACAAGGCTCATGCTTGTGGGAACCATCACAAAGACGTTGCAAAGAAGAAAGTCGATGAGGTTCAGAACAACGTATCTTCCAAGGTTTCTTCAAATAGTTTCCGGAGGGAGCCTTGAGGTTATACATGCAGCCATCAAAACGAATGTCTTCAAAAGCAATTTTGCTCCAAAACCTCTCAACGTCATCAAAAGACCAACCTGAGTTGTAGGCTGGCCACTCTTGAAGTACCCCTCCACCGTTGTTCACATGTTCTTCTGCTATTCCAAATCCATGTCTTACCAAGCGTCGAGACTTCCGCTTTCTGGCCATAGACTTGGCATAAGCTTCTGGGGTAAGTTCATTGAGGCCTTGGATGGAGCTAGTGGCTCCACAAGGAAAACTCATATACAACCATGTTGGGCGATGTCTGGCCAGCAATTCACGAATCCTTGCTCGGCCATCAGGCTTCATCAAATCACACTGGTTGAAGAGTCCAGCACGTCCACCTTTTCCACCTTGTCTGAGAATGGCATTCACCAAAAGGCTGTTCTCCTCACAGCAAAGTTCCATCAAGTCCCACTTCTCGGAGGATGTAGCTCCCCCACAGGCCAAGACAGCCTCTTCATACTCCCCTCTGAGATCCTGCACACAGGAAAGCATGTTATAGAGCTCTTCTTTCTCCAAGGTCTTGACATTCTCAGGGACGAAGTCATTCACAGCAACCTCGGTCGTGTCCGGGACCAAGTTATAGTCAAGGGAAATGTCATTCTCAGGCACCTGCTTATTCACAAGGACATAGGGCTGGTCAGTCAGCAAGACGAAAGAATCATCCGAAGTCCCACCATCACCCTTTTCCTCTGGAATCAACTCTTCATCCATCACTTCTGTGGCGAGGAGACAGCACTCCATGAATCCTGTGCAGTCCCAGCTTCCGACTCTTCCAGATCTTCGGCGGATCCTCGACGAGTCTTGCGGCTTGAGTGATGGGGAAGAACTTCGGAATCCACAACTTGTGCAACCTCGGTGGGAGGTTTGTATCCTTTGGTGGCTTCGGCTTTCTTGGCTCGAATCTTTTGCAACTGAGTCAGGCAACTCTTCTCTGCTCCTTCCAGTCCAATGGTTTTGTCCTTGAGCATTGAAGGATTGGCCTTGATCTCGTTCTCGGGAGTGGTCTGAATCACATGAGCCACGTCGGAAGGAAGTGGCCCCGGGCTCCTTGTCATTGCATGTGCTCCGTAACGAGGAACGTAGAGGAGTCTCCGAGGGAGACCCTCGGCCTGGTGGTGCCGGAGAATGAACTCCGTGGCAAGGAGCACCACATGTCCGCGGATCGCGAGGATCCTCCCGAGTAGCTCGGGACCAGTCGTATTTCTCGTCTTGGACTGTCTGACCCTTCTTTGCACCATCTCCCTTCTTGGCCTGTTCCTTCGCAGCTGCTGAAGATGCCATGGGCTGCAAAGTGCAGGGAGGATGAAGCTGCCAACACAGCGAGAGCTCGAAAGTTCATTTGATCACTGGGTGCAGCTGGAAGTTGTGGAGATTGAGGTTCTGTACTTCCATGTGCTCGCACCAAACACTTCTCAAGTAAAAACTCATTTCTTGCTCTTTCACTTTCCAACTCTCCATACATCACGAATTCTTCTTCACTCAAAACTTCTCTTGCTTGTTCAAACGCTGTTTCTTCACTATCAGATTCCCTCATGCCTTCATCATTTACCATAAAAATCTGTCCAACTTCTTGCTCACCAGAATCTGAGAAAAAGACAATGGAAGAAGAACTGGAGAAGATTGAAGAGAGAACCTGAATCGGATCGAAGAAAGAATGAAATCGACGAAGTGGATGAAGAACTTGATGTGAAAGATCATGGAGAAGTTGTGAAAAAGACGGAAAAGAACCAACCACCGGAGATACCAATGCCACCGCTGCATGTTGGGGTAGTGGATGTGGTCTACATACGTGATCATGAGTGTGTCCACATACGTTATCATATAGTGTGCCATACGTGTACTCCATCTCAAAAATGCCAAAAGCGGTTGAGGCTGTCTCAATCTTTTCCTCTTTCACGTTGTCCACAAACATGATTTTGGAGCTGCCGTCCAGCCAGTTGTCACACAGGTTCAGCAACAAATGACCTGACTTGGACCTGGCTAAAGGAACTAAGAGTGCTGCGTCAACGGCCTTCAAGACCAAAGCACCACGGGTGCAGTCAATGATAGCACCAAGTTTCTCTAAACTACGGATACCGATCAGAACTGGGACGCCAGATGCGTCGATAGTGAAGAGTCCCAGGGACACTGTCATATCTCCAAGTGTTTGTGGTAAAAGAATGAATGATTCTGCCGACTGTGACAAGCCGTTGCCAAACTTGAATGTTTTGTTGGGGCCTTTGATCACCTTGAAACCTTCCTTTGTTCCAAACTTCAAACTTCTACGATTCAGAATCTTTTCAAGGGCCTCGAGAGAAGCGACGCTCTCTGTAGCACCAGTGTCGATGACACCGAAGCCCATCTCTTCAGGATGATCGACATTGGCCACCAAAGTAACCCAAGAGGAAGGATTGGATGGAGGCGAAGGATCTTCTTCTTCAGACACCATGAAAACAGCGCCACCATGCTTGCCTCTCCCTTTTCCACGATTTGGGCATTCGCGAAAGCCATGAGTCAGACTTCCACAAATGAAGCAGCCAGAGAAACCACTTGAGCCTGGAACAGCCAGGACCTCTTGGGTTGCCATTGCCATAGAGCTCTGAGGAGTGGATGGTCTCGGAGGAGGCATGGACGTAGAGGATCTTCCCGAGGTAGAGAAGTTGAAAGAACCACCTTTGCCCTTGCCTTTGTTCTTGCCCTTGGACTTGCCATATCCCTTTCGAGGGAAGAAACCACGGCTCTGCTGCTTGCTGTGGACCAAGTTTCTCGCCTCAGTGAAGGTTCTCATTTTTCCTTCATAGGCTGCATAGGCCTCTTCCAATTCTTTCTGCTGGTCAGTCGAGAATTGAGCAAACACTGAGCTAGCTTCCCAATCTGACCAAGCCCAGTACACACCATTTGTGTCCTGAGTGTAGTATTCGCCATCAGTGGGGTCAACAGCCCAAAGCAGCCAACCACCATCAGGTTCTTGAAACCACATAGTCTCACTAGCCTCAGAGGACTGGTTTTGCTGGTTGGTCTCAACACTGTAGATGCCGAGAAGGTTGGAAGCACTGCCCACCCAATGAATTTCGGATCGAGGAGGAGCAGACGCTTGAAGAGGACGAGGCTTGGCCTGGTGAGTCCCCTGCTGACCGCCAACGCCGTTGGAAAGGCAAGGGTGTGAGCAAGCCAGTGAAAGCTCCTTCTGTCAAGTCTGAACGTTCTGAAGAGAGAGAAGCTCGTGAAACTGCCTGGGGCCTGAAGCTCTGGTCGGACATGGATGATGGACTCCCTGAAGTGTTGCCCACTGAGATCTTAGGTTGGATCATGCTTCGCAGATCGTCTCTCAATGCAGCTCAGCGCTTGAGCGTTCTCTCGAGCATTGGGAACTCTCTCCGTGCTGAAGACGTGGAGAAGGGTCTGCGTGGTGCTGAGGATGAGCTTCGACTTCATGAACGTGAACAAGCTGGCAAGGGTTTTGGCAAGAAATCCAAGATGTCCTTCTGGGTTGAAAACAATGGTGAATGGGGCTTGTTAGCCATGGATGATGCTGAAGGAGAAGACATTATGGACGAGACTCAACAACACCCTCGGGTTCAGGAACGGTGAACTTGCTCGCCTTGCGCCTCTCAGAGGTAGACGAGGAAGGAGAACGTCCAGAAGGTGGTGTCCAGGAAGTAGTATTGATCACCTTTGAAGAAGTTGGAGTAGTGGAATGCTGCCTTGCTCTCTTAAGGGCACGTTGTAACTTCCGGTACGTTTCACGTACCGTGTGGCACCAAGTCGCCATACTCATCCCAGACGGCCTTCTCAACCTCACCAGTAGGTCCTCGGCCCGGGTCCCGGCGTCAGGCACGGGAACCCTGGCTAAGTGCTCTTCTAAGAACTCCACTAGGTAGCGAGCTCCCTCAGCAGACACCAACTTTTCATGGTCAATCTCCTGGGTTACAACCCAGGCTCTGCCTGTCAGCTGTGACACTAGTTCGGGACCTAGATGCTGCCGCCGATTGGCTTTGGTCTTCTCAAAGGTCAATCTGACCTTTCTCACATAGTCTGGCCACCCAACGGGATCGCCATCCCAAGAGCATCTAATCTGCGAGTCTTTCTCTCTATCCAGCATGCAAACCACGGAGTGGCCAGGACAGATCACAAGCAATGATTGCCACCGCACTGATTGCAACACTAACAGCAGAGAGCCCCTAGATCGTCAGGCTCCAGGATGCTCCGCTACCAATGTCAGTGCAACAATGGCAGCAACAATCAAAGCTGAGGACCGTACACTTCTTGATTTGTGCAGAGGATCCAAAATTGCAAATGCACGGCTGCCGCACAAAGTACCTGTTTTCCTGATTTTCCTTCCAAACAGCCAAATGTCAGGGCAGTTCACCACCCTCGCGATGCAAAGCCTTTCAAAGGCTTATTGGAAACACATTGCAGTAGCCAAGAAACAGGCTGAAGTGGCCACTGAGCAAATCGGGTTGCGGTCAGCGGCACGATTGTATCTGCTGACAAACTTACCACATGAAAGCAACACCGAAAACACATCTCACATGTGAAAGCATTAACACTCACATGGTGGGTGGGAAAGGCCCCAAAGTACATCCAATGACGCCAAACTCATGTCTTATGGGCATGTGTTGGCAACAAAATTTGAACAAAGCACGGAATCAATTTGAGTGTTATCAAAAACGGGGGGTGGCTCATTGATCCAGTGGAAAACTGGGCCAGGCATGGATTTCGGAGTTGAATGTCTGTGTAAGAAACTGTTTGTATCTGATAGAGTTGCCATCGGTTTTGCCCTACCCTTCACCGGATATTCTGAGCAATTTGATATGTCCTGTAAGTATTTGTGGGGTTCTGTAGGTAACTTAGGTCAATTAGGGTCACTTGACCTCTATCAATCACAATTGCTCCAAGATAAAGTCCACAACTTTGCGGCAAATTAGTGACACTTCAGGATCAGTTGTGTGAACCTATGGGAAGTGTGGGAATTTGTCCAGCATTTGGAGGCGGTTCGCTCCGAACGCATCCAGATTCACCAGGTGCACTGTGCTAACTATCATCGGGCATCATTAATCATGATCATTCTCATGCATACGAAAAATATGTGAATCAAACAAAAAAACATTCTAGATAGTTCGTTCACAAGCCACATCAAAAAAGAACCCACACCATTCTTAGCTGCAGGTCATTATCCATCTCGTTATCTATTCACAAGGCTGTCTTCAATCAATACATCCTTTCCGGGTGGATTTCTTCGGCACCTCTGGCATTTGAAATGCAGACATCACAGCTGCACTTGGGAAGTCCTCAGGAAAGGACCATTGCCTTGGATCCCATCTCGGGAAAAAACGGGTGTTTTTAACCAAAAATGCAAAGATTGCAGGAAACCAACATGAACAAACCAAACAAACCAAACCAAACAAACACGAATCCCACCATTTGTATGAAGTTGAATATGGATATATCTATATTATCTATTGGAGATGGGAATCTCAAGTGCTACCCTAGGTTGCTGGATTCCAGAATGGAAGTGTTTTCTACGAGTCGAAGTAAGTTTCTGCCCTCAAAACAGAGCGACCTACGTGCCTTTTCCCATCCGCTCATCATGCAGCATCTGCTCGCCAGTTTCTTGGGATTCCCATATGGTCAATGTCAATACATTGCACCCAATCCATATCACAACACCTTACTCCCTGGTAAAATGCTACAAAAATTGCCAATGCTTTGCCAAATCCACCATTCACACAACGGTTTTGGGTTTGGTCCAAAAACCAGTAGCACTCTGCAACTGAGATACGTTCGGAAATTCGTATGCTTCCGCTTAAACCTGGGGAACTTGTATGGGAAATCTATGGGAAATGTCTGGATGCAAATGACCCAGTTGGGTGGTGCAGAGGCCGCTGCGACTTTTCTTCACGGAGCGTCGCGCAAACCGGGCGTAAAACCGGAAACAAAGAGGCATAGCTTTGGAAATTCATCTTAAATCCCTGAAATTAATGATTCAAAAGCATGAGTGTGAATCTCTACATATGTAAATACAATTAAATACAATATAGATGTACGGCAAACGGGGTCCTTTGAGAAAACATCTTTAAGATTACATAATACAAACATGTATATATATATATACATACATGTCATCTTGCTTTCTCAGGAGCTAGTCGTAAAATGAACAAATTCACACAAACATATTCCAAAACCTTAGAATAACAGTATAACAGTATAACATGCACCACTTGGGGACCGATTTAGGCCCGATTTAAGGCTGCCCATTTCAGGCAGCTTCGGATATCTCCTTGGGAAGCTTCGGTGGATGGGGTGGAAGTGGATGGGTCGCTTGGAATCTGATAACAACACGGCCAGGTATGGGTGGAAGTCGAGGACACAATGGATTTCACACCAAGAACCTGAAAATAGTTGTCAAATTGAACTTGCACTTGGTCACAGATGAGTGAAGGGATCATTCAAGATGGAATCTTTCAATTCAGAGGCTGCTTCAAAGCTGACCTAGTGGATAACAGTCTAACATCAGATTGAAAAAATCTGATCTGGCTGCTAAGTTAACTTCAAGAAACTCCAAACAGTTTCAAGACACATCGACGCTCTTGAAACCTCCCCCAGGCCGCAGGGCATCTCTTAACCTGAAAATTCACTGGTATTTTTTCCTTAGGATTCAAAAAACAAAATGACAAATATTAATCTTTCTTATCTTTACATAAACTATCTCAAAATTTCAATCA
>OMLO01005648.1_pt1 | contig 10512 bp, 5 predicted proteins | sample 1674811 | NCBI WGS metagenome assembly OMLO01 (sample SAMN06265003, study PRJEB25207) | coral metagenome | isolation source: Coral host | place: Mexico:La Bocana,Puerto Morelos, Mexico | collected 2008-11-13
CATTTTTCCTACATTAAATTGGAAAGTGATTTATAAGAGAACATGTTACGAAAGAGCTTTACTGAAAGGCTCCAGGCTCTAGAAAGTAGAATAAATTTAAAAGGCATTTAATGTCTCGAAAAGATTGGATTAGACAAAAATAAGGTGTCCGGTGCGGGCGAATTTTATTTCGTATAACTTTGATTCGTCAATATTCTATGACAGCAGTGATCATTTGCAAGTCAGTATTTGAACTGAATTGATAACTGTGAGCAACTCCGGCGTTGCCCGTTTTGACTTGTAATTTCAACCGTATTTATTCAGCTCACAGCAGAAACAAGATTAAACTTTGAAATTAAAAGGTTTTGCCGCCACGATATTTGCAAATAAACAGTCTCTAGCAGCGGTGAGAAGCCCGCGTTTGAGAGTGTAGTCCGGCGAAATATTGGTATGAACAACATGTTGCATCAGTCAGCCGTTTACTAATGTAGTGTAGTCCATTCACGCTAACGTAAGTCCAAAGAAACACCCAGATAATTTGGATCGCCTCGTAGCTGACTTAGAAAAATTTCACGGTTTTCGTCATATTCTTAAACCTTTATTTGCAGCGAACAAGCGAAGCCTTAACTTTGTCAATCACAGATGCTTACCGCAAATTTCATAATATTGAAAGTGCCATTCTGAACTGCTATGTCCTGTCTGTTAGCATAATCATATTTCTAGAGAGTGATCATGGCTTTTGCCGCGTTAAAGCTTTGCTAAATGGCCGCGTTCGTTTAAAAGCTGACTGGTAAATACAAATTTTCATAGCAGGCTTCAACTCGACGAGCCTCGCACACGAAAACCCTAACACTAAGATAGACATGATACGAACTAATCTAAAAAGTAAATTGGTACAAAGCAATATTTATCACCTGAAAAATATGAAAGCGACGGAGGAAATGGTGCAGAAGACCAAAGATATTCCACATCCGACGATGGCAGTGGCGTCTAAACCAAACTCACTTGTAGTAGCATCGACCATTGTCATTTCATAGCGGTTAGCTCTCAGATCCTTGATGCGCCTTTAAAGAATCTGGTCTGCCGTTTGACCAATCATCAGGGCTCTTTGAAAGCGAATCTGAACCAGGAAATAAGCGTCGTAGTACTTTAACAGTCAAAGCGTGAAATTTACCATTTCTTGAAGAATCTCCATACATTTATATACTCAAATCATTGCTGGATCATTTTATGCTCGCGAAAAATTAACTTAGCAACAGCAAAGAGTTTCGGTTTCTGTGAATTGTTTTCAAATAGGAACGGAAATGCACAGCGGCTCCCTAGCGGCCGAAGAAATAAAGCCGCGTTGTCTGCCGCAATAGATGACAATTTTATACAGTTTACGTCGATAAAGTGGTCATCCTTCAATGTAAAGCGACAGTCTATGTTTTTGTAATGTTCTCTTTCAATTGGCTCGTGTTCAGCGAAGACGTCACGTGACCAAACAGGTGCTTCAAGAGACGTTTTAGTGTTTTCCTACAATAGCAGGGACGCTTAAATTATTTCATCGCCAAAACAATTCAACGCAAAATTGCAAATACGGACAATATTTCAACATTAAATTTCTCACGACGTTAATGATTGAAATATAATAGCTTGAACACAGAAGCAATATTTTCTGTTTGTGAAGCCGCAAAGGAGGAGTGTTCAAGCTTGTTGCCGACCGCAAATATCTACCCAAAAGCACGAAACATGAACGTTTTTTATTCTCGAGATCAAGTAAAAAAAAAAAACGAAAAGAACTTTAAAGTATTCTGTATGTAAACATACCTGTCAGTTGATCTTTTCTCCTGAAGACTTTGTTTCTTAAATAATGGACTATGTCCGAAACTCTTCAATATTGATAACTTTAAGGGCTAAAATTCTCCTGACGCCATAAATCTTGCTGTGTGACAGTTTACCGGAGAAAGTGCATCACCGAGTAATGTGCTGTCTCAAAGCACTTTCTATCCGTAAACATTAGATACAGATAGTCCATTTAAAGTTTACTGAAAGAGTCGCTGGAATCACGAACAAATTGACACAACGTCACGGAAATACCGCAAACGGAAATTGATTGCTAAGAGAGTCTTTCTTTCTTTTTATATATTTACAACTAACGAATGTGCATGCGATTGATTTCGTGTGATTTTTTGTTTGCTATATTTTTCAGCCCTTTTTCTCAGAGACTTGATTTGCTTGGTATAGCTTGGTATAGCTTGAAAGTGTCACGAATCTATGATACACAAAGACCAGTGCATGAGGCCTAGCCAGGACAGCATTTCCTCAATAAAGGCCCTTGACTGACGTCCGTTATTCACTGAGCTTCAATTCAAAACACAAATCAAGTAATTCCTTATGCGCTATAATCATGCTGACTGCCACAGGTTTGGAAGCAAGAGGAAGACATTATAGTACCAAAACATTCAAAAATAGCGAAAGGTCTGCCTTCATTATGTTCTCTGCCTAAAAGGTAATTTTCAACTATACAAGTTTTTAACTGTCCGAAATACAGTCATCGACATTCTGCTACCACTACTATTACTTCAAATATACTGTTTCTACTATCTTAACTGATTCCGCTGAGGCAAGCTGGAATTCCCAGCTAAATATATACCTGGGTTTACTGAGCGCGGCAAGACTTCAGTCTTGACTTGGACAAGCGCCAATCAATCAGTTCGTCCCGTTGGTCTGTGTGCCAACGGGACGAAAAAACTAAATAATGATGAGCCAATGAAAATCAAACGATGGCAGAGATAATTCTTGCTGGAGGTTTCACGCAAGATAAGCAAGACTGTCCAAACATCGACGGCAGTGAGAGGAATTTAAAAACTGAGTTGGAGAGCGTAGATAAAACAAACAACAAAACTAAACCAAGGAAAGGTATGTGGTATGTGACCTTGACTTTTATCACGAGATTAACACAAACAAACATTAACTGAAGTAATGAACAAATTTATCTTTCCAACAAAATATCTGACGTGCAAATACAACAAAACATAATCGTGAAAACCAACTAGAGTGTGATATTAATTGTCCCAGTACTGGAAAAGAGTTCTAGAGCTACTGGCCGCTGTTTAAAAATCTCTTGCGTAATCTGTAAGCCAAACCTACAATCTGGTTACGACTGAAGACTACGAAACAAAACAATTGTAGGATATAGAGGGGAGGGAAGGGGTATCCCGTATCCCGTATCCCGTATCCCGTACCCCGTATCCCGCTAATTTTTAGCTATTCTTCAGGCTTCAACAGATTATTTCTGTGTTCCAACGAATAATGGCACCGAGTTCAGGTAGGCGAGGGCGTTCATACGGGTGACGAATTCCCACGTAGACTCTGTGACCCCCTACCCCCTGTTATATTATTTTTTTCATGTAAACCCGCAGCCAACCTGCGGTAATATAAAACATCAGTCACAGGGGGTAGGGGGTCACAGAGTCTACGTGGGAATTCGTCACCGTTCATACGCACTGAAATGGAATGTGCCATATTCCTCGTATCCAGTTTGTATGGGTTTTTGACCCGGGGGGTGGTGATACTTCCCTATACGGGCTATATAGGTATGTGCTGCGAGATAGGGTATGGTTTTTTGAGGTTCTCGATCCTTAACTAGGATATCATTTTCGTCCATGTTGGAGTAGTGTCCCTCTGTGATGCTTAGATAGGGCGCCTAAATTGTATCAGCTAAAATGGCAGTGCGTAAACACCCAGTTCAGCGGAAAACAAATGATCTGTTTAAGTTTAAGTTTTTATAAAGATTATGTTTTTCCGTGGCGGCTAGTCGTTGTTTGGATCGTCACGCAACGTTTCTCTCCCCTCCCCCATTAGCCTGCGAACAATGACAGTTTTCCGGCTATTTTGAGTTTTTGTTTTTCCCTTGCATAGGGTGTCATTTTTCGGGTTTGGGCCTTAAATAGGCTATCAGTTTTCGTTTGATTCATCCTTAAATAGGGTCAGGGTTTAAAACCCTTCGCGGCACACACCTATCCGAAATTTATGTGAGTCCACCCCCCTCGGGGGTTATTGACCAAGCGTCAGGTACGATGGCTGGATATTGGCCAAGAGTTCTTTTCTTTATGGACCGATAAACGATAAACACGCAAAAAGAGAACAAGGCTAATACCCAACCATCTTGACCCCACCCTTGGTCAATAACGAATTTATTATGTGGAAAAGTGTTTCACAGATGTAACAGCGGGATTAGCTCAGGGAAACTTTTTCACTTGTTCAGCAACTGGTTTATTTGATTTCTTCTCTTTGCTGTAGCCCGCAATTAACTGGCTAACACGAACCAAAACTAGCGTTTAAGTCCTCTCGCATTTCATCCACGCACTGAGCTGAGGTTGGTCTGAAAGAGTCGTTTCTTTGATAGCCAAATAAGTGATTTGAACTCAAACCGAGGGTCTATGAGTCGCTAACCCAAAACTAACCCATAGACGGAAGATTTTGGCACCAATCACAGCTGTGGCTGGACAAAATGCCTTTAAACCCGACTGAACGTGATTCTAATTTTATCAGCAGCGAGCGTAAAGCAACGTATAAAAGAGTACATATTTTTGCGTAGGCAAGCTAACCGCTAAGTATACTGTAAAAAGTACTTTTGTATAAAGTACTATTGTACAAATACCTAAAATTACTAAAATATTTACACAAGTTAAATTGTATAAATAGAACTAAAAGTTCATGTGACCTTAACATAGAAAACCCCAAACTACTTATAGTAATTAGAAACTTTCAAGTACTATTAATTAATTCAATTATTATTTAGTTTATTAAATCACTATTAATTAAACACTTAAAGCTTACTTACTTTTACTGGGGGAACACGATTAAATTGATCTCGCATTTATTGATTGCGAATTTGTTAAAAGCTTCGTAAAAAATGTCATCGACTGGTTTAAGTGCTGTCAATAATTCAAATTTTACTCCAACAATTGAAGAAAAACTGTTTGGCATCATGTCCGGTCCATACGATAAAATACTATTAAAGAAATTTAATTACACGACCTTTTTTGTGAGATTCTACATCTACGTATGTAAGATGCAAAATAAGGCTATTCACCTCTCTACTTTCGTCGATAAAGTGTTATTTAAATACAGAATAGAACATCTTTCATAATTGAATACGAAAAAACACTCCCCCTCTTAAAGCACTTCAAGTAACAGGCACTTGTACTACCGCTCTTGTAACTATGTAAATACTGTATTTGTAAACACACTTGTAACACTTTGTACTTGCAGAACTTGTAAGATGTAAATACTGTACTTGTAAACACATGCAGATAAATAAAGATAAAAATAAAGATATATACATATATAAAAAAACACTTAAAGCTTAAGAATTTGTGAAAATATGTTCTAACTCCTAGAAAAAAGAAAACCGCGTGCATTATAGTGGTTACACTGAAATCCAGATGAGGAAAATTCCTTTTTATACTGTTTAACAAAGAATCAGAGCAAAAATCTACATAAGAAAACAACAGATATATGTTATTTGCCGGCTGGGAGGTCCGTATAGTGAAAAACTGTGACCGAGGGCTTGAAAATGCTGTCCTCGGCCTGCGCTCTCGGGCAGCATTTTCAAGACCTCGGTCACAGTTTTTCACTCTACGGACCTCCCAGCCAGCAAATAACATATATTTAGTCATTTTTCGAGCAGGAAGTACCCGATTGGTCCTATTGCGTCAAGAGATTATCAAGGAATCTCTTGGTCCTAGCTAAAACTGACGAAAGTTCGAATGATATACCCAATTTACAAAAGATCATGTACTTGAAAAATTGTTAATACAATAGTCTCCATGCATTTTACTTAAACAATCTATACTCGACTATTTGTCCTTGAACATCAACTGTACTGTCCCTCAAACATCACAGTTTTCGCTTCTCGGAACAGATAAATTCAATACATAACGTCTAAGGACAAATATCGGGATCATATTTTCGCACCAAATGAAGGCTATTGTCTATTTATCTTTTCATTCTTTTTTTATCCTTTCCTTATTCTTTATTTCAGATGTAGATTCTGCGGAAAAAAAGGCTATGTATCATTAAATGGTTTGAAAATAAGAATACATTTGGGTTACAAAATTGATTTACAGTCTCACGGAATTTCTAATACCCAACAGTGAAATACTATTAATTGACTCAAAACGGTCAGCAGCTAATCCCGGCTCAAAGAAAAAACTGCAACTTTTAAATAAGGCTAATGCTCCGCTTTCCGAGATACGACTATGTGCCGAATTCTCCACTAATACCCACAAAGTCCTGGGATTGGGAGGCGAGGATTTGCACTGATTGATGCATTGGAAAGACAGTCTTACTCGCTTGCCTTGCAAGCAGGCAGTATAGGAACTGCAATCTCCCGTTTAGTTTTAGACCATTGCAGACATAGGGAAATTTACCATAATCTCCTAGACACATTTGACTTCTGGCACCGGCTAGTATGGAAATATGAGCGCGATAGCAAAATATGACGAAAATTACCTTTATCAGAACCTTCGTCAAGATGGGGGGATGGCAAAACGTTTGATGTCTGGCTGTTCGGTTTTGCATGTTGCGCCGATGAAACGCTCCTGGGGGGACAATCCGGACGTTGCATCGCCGACTTTATCTCCGCAATTTCATCCGTCTGTCGGTCGATTTTTTCGTGAAGTAAATCAACCGATGTCCTTAGAGTTTCTACCAAACTCATCTGCAATAAAAACTACAGTTTACCTGACAAACGAAGATATTCTAAAAAGCGGGCATCGCGCTAAGCTTTAAGTATAGTCTTTATCTGCGAAAGCGGCTTGACAAAACTGACATCTGAGGTGTACGCGAAAGAAGTAAACAATGATTTAGTATCAGAATAGAAAACTAATAATAGTTGTGGAAACATTTGATGTTACTCACTAATCTGTCGAAGTCTTTCTTGGTGACGTAGCCGTCATGGCTGGCACTGGAAGATTGACCGCTAGAGGAGCTCGATGCTGTGAAGAAAAGCTAGGTTTTTATTTTTTCCCTTTTGGTGCACGTTTTTGCAGATCAACCCTTGACACACATAACTTTTTCTATACTTCTTACTTAAAGAGGAGGCCCCGTGTACACCACGCCGAGGAAATTTGAAAACGCAGCTTTATTTCTGCGGTTAGACTTGCCGTCCACACTAATCCGTCACGCTAATCCGTCACGCTAATCCGTCACGCTAATCCGTCACGCTAATCCGTCACGCTAATCCGTCACGAAAAAGAAGCTTTCGGAAACGCTCTTCAAACCGGAGGAATTTTAAAACGTCGGCTTTGCGTTTTGTTGCTGACGGAAAACATTTTGAAAATGGAGCTTTTCGAAATAGATGAACCCATGTGATTTCCCTGACCGAGTTTCCTCAAACAAATCCAAAATGACCGCTGACTGTAGCGTTTTTGAGCGCAGTGTGAACGGAAAACTAATGATGCGTTTTAAGAGTGAAAACGTCATTCCCACACTGTTCTCCGGCGTAAGTGTGCACGGCGCCTGAAACCACAATTGAATGAAATTAAAAAGCACGACGAGCCCAATTTCATTCACCTAGCCAGGAGCCAAGCACATTCATTGGAACAAAAGAAACACACACATGGCCGCCACTTCATTCTTTTGGGCTACCATTATACTTGGTGTGACTTCACGTGAAAACAGTCTATAAAGTACAGGTTAAGTCTGCGTCGGGCCAAGAAGCCTATAACACCAGAGCTTGTACAAGGTTCCTGTCACGATGCGGCCAGGAGTATTTCTAAGGTGTTTTGTGAATTTCTTTTCAACGAAAAAGTCAGTAGCGTTTTCCATGAGTTTCAAAAATGAAGAAAGAGGGTAACTGACGTGCGAATGGCGTAGGTGTCCAATCTCAGGTATCCAATTGCAAAGACTTGTAAGTAGATACCTGTAATAGGACCCCCGCGTGATTGCGCGCCGATTTCGTTACAAACAGGTGCGCGGAGAACCAATCACGATCAGGGAGTTTGTTGTAAATTTTTCCATTCAGATGTTAATGACGAAAACACTCTTACCGACTTCAAAGTCCAGCTTCTTTGGAACGCCTGAAGCTTCTGAACCCACACCACGCGGTGTTTTCTCGGGTGTTAACCCGAGAATACCGTTCTCATTTGTCGTTTGATCCTCTGTGTTTGTCCCTGTAGAGAGAATTATTACTGATGTTTACACATCAAGAATATACACTACATGATATGTAAATGTTTAATCCTACTACATTAGGATATGAACTCTGGATTTCTATGAGGTGATAGCTGATGATGAATGAATTTTCACATTATAAAAGTCAAACAATCTAACTGTTTTTGAAGAATTTATATTCTGACTTCATTTCCTTAATTGAAATAATGATTTCGAATCCAATTATTTCTTTGCATAACTTCTCGCTTTATGAAACTAGGCGCGGTGTAAACTGACATTAAAATTTTGCAACTTTGTATGCGCTTGACCATTAGTTTTTCCAACAATTTTGACGTTTGAAGTTACATGCATTCTCGGGAACTGCAGAATTATCGAGTAATATTTCTTGAATTTCGAAAATTTCATCTCGGAAATTTCTGTTCCTTTCAAGTTTGCTCCGAAACTGCCTATCTTGCTTTGTTGCAGTTTCTAACAGGCATTTTATCTTAGAATTTATGGATGGAAAACGGAATGGCGATGCGTTAACTTGACTTCGAACAGTCTAGTCTCTCTCTTTCCTAAGTTGGCTGAGCAATTAGCCTGTGTACAGCCGCCCCTCCCCTCAAAGAAATTTTCTTTGAGGGGAGGGGCGGCTGTACACAGGCTACTGAGCAATGAGCAAATTCAGATAGAGCGGAACATGTCACGCGTGCAGACGAGTAAAATCAGACAGCGTATCTTTTAGCTTTTGCATATGTTTTGTCACTAATGTACTTCCGAGCAACCTTTATAGGACCCAACTTACGATCAGTTAGATTTCCGTTATAATAAAAATGTGTGGTGAAGATTTTTACCTTTTCGTTTCAAATTTCGAATGCTTAATTCAATAAAATGAATCATTCAACATAGCCACTGAATAGGGATGTTCTTTTCATGCAAATCAAGATCGTATAGTCCGCGGCGCTGTGTAAGTCCAGACAAAGATCATTTGGATATTGAAGCAATGCAATGAACTAAATTAATCACTTGAAAAAGTCGGAAATTTGAATAACACAAACAATGTTTTGAAACTGAAAAAGCTAGAAATATGACTACTGCATAGCTGCTTTCAGTTCCTCAGTTTTGGGACGTTTCGATGCTTCTGAAATGTACTTACATTCCTAGGTTTCCCATGCTTCCTGACCCGAGAAGAGCGAGAAGAAGCGGAAAAATATAAAATGGTATTCGAAAGCGGACTTTGAGGAAGTCTTACGTCAACCTTTTCAAATAATTTGAGCATAATCACAACTTTGTTGATATACAGTTATATAAACGAAAGTCTTTCGAAAAATGTACGACTGAAAACGCTGTTCCAGCTTACCTCTATCTTGTTTGATGGAACGTTTCTCGACTTCTTTGTACAGAAATTTAAGGTCACCCACAACAGGCACATGATCCAGCAGTGAATTCTTTAATTCGAGGGGCTCTACCGAAGACACTGGCAAAGGAGGTTTATCAGAAGCATTTTTAACCATAACGATAAAGGTATCTTTGTATTTGACAAAAGTCTGGCCACGTTCCTCCTTGTCTCGAGTGCACAACTCATAACGTGATATCCATATTCCTTCGTATTCCGTTAAATGGAATGTTGTTGTGTTCAAGTTAAAGTCCCCTCCAATGATAAACGAGGATAGCTCTACCTTCTCACAAACTTTAAGCAAGAAGCGAATGAGAAAATGGAGGACTTTTAGTTTATGCTTTTTTACGTTTCTTTTATGCACTTTTGGTTTTAGTGTATTTTTTTGGTTTATCTGCTGTGGCCCATGCCATGAAACTGCCAAGAAGGATTCTCTTGTTTTTTCACTTGTTAATTTAACCATGGCAGCTCTTTTGGGCACCCAGCTCTCGTCTACGTCGGGTCTTTCCTCCTTAAGCCTTTCCAGAATTTCTTTGATTGAAGAATCAGTACATTTTACTTCGTCGCCCTTAAAATCGTTCTCCTTCCACATCACTGCTGCATGGTTTCCAGAGCCAGTGCTTTCTGGAGCGCACTTATATGAATAGCCATCACCGCCACATTCTTCGACTATCTGTTCCTTAAACTCCCCTGGTAGTTCTTGACAAAATATGACAGAGGGGCGCCGGGTGAACGTAATGTTTGATACCATCTGCTTCCTCCGTTCACATGCACTTGACTTCCCATCCATGTTGATTGTCATAATGTGATACGTCGACATTTTAAATCGTTATCTTCAATGACAGGCTATTTAAGATCGAGTCTTTTTAAGTCTTTTTGGATTTTGTTTCCTTTTCCCGGAGTATCTTTACGAATCAGCTCATACACCGATTTCATAAATGGCGGACGCACGGTAAAAAACTGGTACCTAGTCATGAAAACGAGGCGTTTTAGGA
>OMLO01005649.1_pt1 | contig 10511 bp, 4 predicted proteins | sample 1674811 | NCBI WGS metagenome assembly OMLO01 (sample SAMN06265003, study PRJEB25207) | coral metagenome | isolation source: Coral host | place: Mexico:La Bocana,Puerto Morelos, Mexico | collected 2008-11-13
CGTTGGTCCTTTTGCTAGGGATGACACACGCTCTTGTTATTTTTCCTGCAATAATCGCTCTGTTCCTCCAGTTGGTGGACAAGTTTGATCCTGAAAGTGACATGCATGAAGTAACATCCTCCAAGGAACAAAATCACGAAGTATCGTTGCAAGTACGAAATGGCGATGTACATCAGCTCAGATCTAAACGCCCTGGAATTTCAGTCGTTGGCATCAGTTGCAGATTTCCCGGAGCGAAGAGCAAGGACGAGTTTTGGCACTTACTTGAACAAGGAAAGAGTTCGATTACTGCGTTTCCCGAGAACAGACCCGAGGAACATAAGGCCTTTTTCGACTACTACAATCCTAAGCGGTTTGTTACAGGACGCCATTCTGTCGTCAAGGGTTCCTACTTAGAAGAAATAAAATACTTTGACAACAGGTTCTTTGGTATATCCGATCAGGAAGCCCGTGGAATGGATCCCCAGCAACGAATTCTGCTACAAGTGGTGTATGAGGCCATTGAAGATGCTGGAATGCGACTTGAGGACCTTCAAAAGTGCAGAACAGGTGTCTTTGTCGGCGTGATGAACATGGATCACTCAAGGATCGCATCCAATCCATTAAACTACGACATTATGGACCAGTTTGCATCGACAGGAAGCACAATGTCCATTATTGCCAACAGGGTGTCCTTCTGTTTAAACCTGACAGGCCCAAGCTTGGTCGTTGACACAGCATGCTCTTCATCCTTAACTGCACTCAAAATCGCCTATGACAACCTGCACAATGACGAGTGCGAAATAGCCATCGTTTGTGCACCTAACATTATCCTCAGTGAGATGGTGCAGATAGCATCCAGCTTAGGTGGACTTCTTGCCCCTGACGGACGTAGTAAAAGTTTTGATGCTTCCGGAGATGGCTACGGACGAGGAGAAGGTTTTGCAGCAGTTATCTTAAAGCCGTCACATGCAGCTTTAAATGACAAAGATGACGAATACTGCGAGATCGTTGCCTGTGGAATGAATAGCGATGGGCAAAACGCTGTCCCAATGACTGCTCCGAGCTCAAAAATGCAAGCTGAACTAACCAGAAGGGTTCTTCAACAGTCAGGAGTGGATCCAGAGGATGTAGATTTCTTCGAGGCGCATGGCACTGGTACAGCAATTGGAGATGTTGTAGAGATTAACTCGATAGCTGACACCTACGGCAAGCGGACAGCAACGTCTAAACGAATGTTAAGGATTGGTTCTGTTAAGTCAAACCTCAATCACACAGAATCTACTTCCGGTCTTGCTGGGCTAATCAAGGTCGCTCTGATGATAAAAGAGAAGAAATATGTCCCAACCGTTGATATAAATGTGCTGAATCCCAAACTTAAGCTGGAAGAAAACGATTTTGTTGTACAACGAACCACTGAGCCATGGGTAACAGAAAATGGAAAACCTCGTATAGCAGCCTTGAACTCGTTTGGTTTTGGTGGATCAAACGTGCATCTCATCCTTCGCGAGGTTCCTTCAAAGCAATGTTCAAATGAAGTGAGCGTTAATCGCCTAAATAATGTCCTCACCTTGTCAACACGTTCAAAAGAAGCTCTTCAAAAGCTGGCAAAACTTTACTCAGAATGGATCAAGAGCATTGTAGAAGATAATGATGACCGTTTTGTGGAAAACTTATGCTACTCTTTAAACGAACGCCGAAGTCAATTCCCACATCGGTTGGCCCTTGCTTTTGGTTCCACTGTGGAAGCATCCAAAGCTCTAGCAGACTATGCCAATGACTCCGTTGGCTGGGATAAGTTGGTGTCCTACGCAGAAGTGAAATCCAATGATGGAAAGCTCGTTTTTATGTTTGGTGGTCAGGGCTCTCAGTGGTACGCGATGGGAAGACAGTTAATTGAATGTGAAGTTGTCTTCAGAGAAGCTGTCTTGACCGTGAGCAATTTACTCAATGAACTGGGAATGAAGTGGTCCCTCATGGATGAGCTGATGGCGCCAGAGGACATTTCAAGAATTTCGGAGAATTACATCGCGCAACCAGCCACTTTTGCTGTCCAGTACGCAACCGCAAGTCTGCTTATGTCCTGGAAAATCCATCCTTCCGCTGTCATTGGTCACAGTTTAGGAGAGTTTGCAGCTGCCTGTGTTGCTGGGATAATAACAGTCAAGGAAGCTGTTCAGTTGGTGCTGGCTCGCTCAACTCTACAAGAACAATCCCATACTAATGGTGGTATGGCGGCTTTAGGCATGTCCGAGGAAGACGCCAAGGCATTACTGATCGATCTGAAGTTAAATGCCACACTTGACATCGCCGCAGTTAACGATGCAAAGAGCGTCACAGTGTCTGGAGAAGCCCAATCAATCGAAGCATTGGGTCAACACCTACAAATGTACGCCAAAGACACCTTCTGGCGCGTTCTTGGAACAAAACGTGCATTTCATAGCACACATATGGAACCCATCAGAAAACCTTTTCAAGCAACCATGAAACGCATCCAGTTGAACCCGCAATTGTCCAAAATTCCTATGTACTCTACCGTTGAGGGTGACGTTCTCTCGGGTCAGAAGTTTAACGGCGATTATTGGTGGCGCAATATTCGTTGTCCAGTCCAGTTCTATCAAGCAATGAAACACCTCATACACGATGGTTACAAGCAGATTATCGAGATTAGCACGCAGCCTATCTTGGCCCACTATGTGAAACAGATTGCCAGTCAAGAGAATCTTAATAAGCAAGAAACTCCAGTTGTCGTGGCAACTCTTCCTCGCAAGAGAGTACCTGTCAAAGACCAACACCGATACTTTCTTCAGAACACAGTTTGTACACTCCATACAATGGGATTGCACATAGACTGGTCTTTTGTACAGAACAATCCATCAGCTAGGTTTGTCCGTTCAGTCAACTACCCATGGCTGGAAAAGAAATTTTGGTACAGGGAAATTCCGCTTCAAACTATTATTCCCCCAATTTGTGAAGAGGAGACTACGAAGAAGAGAGCCCATCCCTTTCTAGCTCAAGTGAAAACGACCGAACCATATTCAGGCCTACATTGCTGGGAGACTGAGATTGACCTCCATCGTTTTGCTACTCTAAAGGATCATGCCTTCATTCAGGGAGGTGCTGTGATGCCTGGAACTGCCTATGTGGAAATGGCCTTCGCTATGGTGAAAGACAAATTCGTCGATGTTGCTTGCTTGGAGCTTACTGATGTAAAGCTTTTGAATCTTCTTACCCTTCCCGAAACGCAGGTAGTTATCATTGTGTGCACAAAATAGAAAGAGTGTGTCGAATTTCAATTTCAACTCACAAAATATAAATACCACAAATGATGTACCACAATTGGCTTAGATTTCTCTATGTACTTTTAGGTTCGGCACTTACGATTACGTTTCCAAAAGGAAGATAAAGTTGACAAGGCTCAGTTCTACATTACAAGCTTACAGGATGACCAGTCGGAGATTGCTCTGAGCAGCGGAAACATTTCACTGGATCTGCTGCATAGACGCGAGCATGAAGCCAAAGGTATTATTATACTCTTTCGAATACCTTGATAAAAATTGTGCTTTTTGCTATTTTTGTTCTTTTCTATTATTTGTTATGAAATGGTATCATAATAGTTGTATAAAGACTAGAACAAGATGAGATCGAATTGAATTTTGTAGTTAATTGTACGGTTGTAAAATGAAAACGTGTTAAAACACATGTCTTTATACACCACTTGACAGAATAATCACCTTAAATTAAAATCTGCTCAGCGTTCTCTGATTAGTTTAGTCGTATATTAAATCTTTTTGTTATTTTTACTGAACATAGCTTTTGACCAGATTGGTCCAGCTTTAGAGGAGAAGTTGACAAACATGGCAAAAATGACAACAGAGCACTTCAGAGAAATAAGCGAAAAGCTGGGGTTCAACTATGGACCCACTTTCTCCATTATTAAAGAAATATGGCAACGCGACAACGAGGGAATCTGCTTGATTGACATCAGTGGACAACCGGCTATTCAAGAGGAAGTTGAAAGTTATGTTGTCCATCCCTGCATTTTAGATGCCTGCCTTCAATCCTGTTTTATTCCCATTGGGGACTTTATAACTGAAGATTCGTCCTTTGTGCCAGTGGGTTTTAAGAGCATTACGCTAAGGGATGTACCGTCTACCCAACAGTTGTACTGCCACGTGATTGCGGATATGGTCACAGTTGGAAAATTTGATGTTACCCTCATGAGTCCATCCGGAAAAGTATTACTTACAATAAGTGACTTTCGTACTACAGAGTTGACTAGCACAGAACGTCGATTTGCCTTTGATGAGCTTGCCTATGAAGAGAAGTGGATGGAGGATGTCCTAGAAAGGCAGAGGGAAACCACCCGAGATCCGACTTGCATTGTGCTGAAAGATTCTTCCGTCTTTTCAGATACTTTAATCTTACGACTCCAGGAAGCTAAAGTCAATGTCATCACAGTAGATCTGCCAAATGCTAGTTGTTTCAACAACGAGGGAGAGGAAGTAATTACAGCAGCCTTTTCGGGCATACCACCTGACCAAGTATCTAACCTCAGGATCGTGAACACATGGCCTGTAGAAGCGAACCTCCTGCCGGACGACTTAAATGTGATTGATAAAGCTCAACGCCTTGCCATCGGCAGTTCTGCCTTCTTGCTCAAATTGCTGATAGAGAAGGAGTGGTTGGGTTCGCGAATTTTCTTCGTCACCGAACGTACACAACTGTTTAACTTTTGTGCGAAGTCCGCCAGTACTATCCCGTGGAGCTCTTCAGTCTGGGGTTTTCGACGAACAGCACGCCTTGAAGAGCTCGACATCAGGATGATATCTGTAGACCTCAGTAACAAAGAGGATATCCGTGAAGTAGATTCATTAGCTGAGGAGATTCTGAGTGAGAGCCTTGAAGAAGAGGTGGCCTTTCGAGAAGGCAAACGTTTTATAAATCGCATGGTCAGGACAAAACTTTCCCCAGAGCAACCGACAGCCCAGAAAAAGGAAAGCAAGAAGAAGCGCTCGTTGTACTTATCATGTATCCCTTCGTCAACAATCCTCTGCCTGCGCGAAAAGAGTCTGTCGAAGCCATCCCACACTGAGCTCTCAATGGATCTTCTTTATTGTTGGACACCCTCAGAATCACTGATTGATGTTGCCAAACCAAAAGGATGTGTCTTCGTTGTTGGAAAGGTGACGGATGTACCTGGGGAGAGCGAGAAGACTCACGTACAAATTGGAGACGAGGTGTGTGGTGTCGTCGCCTCTGGACGGGTTTCTCCTTCCCTTGCCATTCAAGTCAACAACATGTTTGTAAAACCAAGCAGCCTGACAAAGGAACAAGCGGCTTACATCCCAGCATGCCTAGCCATAGCTTCCTATGCTCTTCAAAGAGTAGCATCAGGAGGAGAAAATCAGTCACTAGTGATACATGAAGCCAACCGTGGCCCTGGGCCAGCAGCGGTTGCCCTTGCAAAAACACTGGGACACAGAGTATTTTGCACCATTTCTGACACTTGCCAAACGTCTACAAAAACCGTTCTTCTTGAGTTGGGTGCTGAAAGTGTCGTTCATCAAGGTGTCTCTTGCTTCAATGATGATTCTTTTCACAGCTTCGACGCCGCTATATTTTTTTACCCACCTGCTCCAAATGCTGTTCAAGAAAGTTGCCGTTCTCTCAAACGTGGAGGAAAAGTTGTAATCTTGAGTTCCCAGTTCACTGGCGATCTCGTATTTACAGCAACTACAAATGTCAGATACGAGAGAGAGGATATGGCTGACATACTTAGGTGTCCTCAGCTTTACGAAAAGCTCAGTTTGGCAAGTCTTGATTTGTTGAAAGGAAAAGAGGTCCTAGAAAAGCTTTTATCAATGCAGCTGGTTTCTAAAGACTTGTCCGCAGCAATTGAAGCCGCAAACACTCTCCCCGACAAACCGTCATTATCGCAACATCAAACCTCCTCTAGCATTTCTTTTCAAATTCACGCGTTTCCATCATCTGGAAAAAAAAGTGACCTAGACAAGATTCCTGTACTTCCAAATGGTTTAGATGAATGTGGCCTGAAGGAAAAGAGAACTTACTTGGTGGCAGGGGGTATTCACGGATATGGATTTGAAGTGGCTCGCTGGATGGTGGAAAATGGAGCAAAATCTGTTGCACTTCTTGGCCGTTCAAAGCCCTCAGATGCCAAATGTGAAGAAGTACGAAAGTTGAAGGAAAGGACAGGCGCAGAGATACATATCTTCCAGGTATACAGTGTGCCATTATCATACTAAAAAAAATCTTAATTAGTTAGAGGTTCCCCACGCGGGGAACAAGGTTAACAATTTTGAATATTAGAGAAAGAGCAAGCTGCCTCGTTGAATCACAGTCATTGTTAGACCTTCACACGAGATGACAAAAGTTTTAAACAGTGTTTTATATTTTTGTTCCTAACAGACTGACATTTCCAACCAAGAGCAAATGGCGAATTTTAAAGAGCAGCTTCAATTTCTTCCAAGTGTGGCTGGCATCGTGATCACTGCCATGGTACTTAGAGATGAGTATGTCAAAGATTTCACATTTGAGGCCTTCGCTGATTCTATGGGTGCCAAGATAAAAGGTAAGATTCCTTAAGATTCCTTAATGAGTTAATATTTAGTGTGTTCTCTTATATCTCTATTAGCGTCCACCTTTCCATGACAGTAAGTCCGTAAATAGTTGGTTAGGCTTGCCGCACGATAAGTTCGTTTTGAGATTAATTTGGGTGGCTTTAAAAATATAGAGGTATGTCTGCTGGATGGCTCCAATGAGTCCATTCAGAGCCTCGACATCTGCTTTTCAAAAAGCGTCGCATTTTTAGTGTGCGCCTTTCTTGAGCTCCTAAAACTTAATTTATGTAATGAAGGCTAACCGGAATTATTGTAGTAACAGTTTTAAATTTGTTGGAAGGTTCCTTCTTACTTCACCAAATGAGCTTGGAAATGGATCTGGATTTCTTCGTCATGTTTTCATCCATGGCTTCGGTCTTCGGTAACCTGAAGCAATGCTCTTACTCAGCTTGCAATGCCTTTCAAGATTCTCTTGCCCAGTATCGAAGACAAGTACTCGGTCTACCAGGATTGGTGATAAACTGGGGACCAATCAGTGGAGCAGGTTTGATGGAACGAGAATCTAAAGTCGCTAAACTGATGAGCATGGCGGGACTTGGCTTTATACATGCCAAAGACGGTACGCTTTTTCTTAACTAGGACCTAACAAACATACCCCAATATCGTAAAATTCTCAAACGGACTGCAATAAGGGTTAAACTTCCCTTAAGGTGACACTAAATAAAAATGTGGGTATGGAAATAATGTGTTCAACTGTTTTCAAATCAAATTTCCGTGCACGAGAATTATCAGCCGAGGTTGTCGTTAGATGGGCTGTCTTAATAATACAGACGTATTGTCGAAAACGTGAAGGACAGAAAACTTGATATGGATTCCCATATACGATCATTTGCGTTTTGGTGCTTTGTGGTTAGGGAAAGCAATTTTGTAACAAAGCTTCGTCATAACCTACAGTACCACGAGTTTTTGCCTCAGAGAGATCGTGTAATTAGTCAGACATTTTGATAACATGAATGTTGATAAGAGAGGCAGTCGTATTCAGAGTGAGTCACCTTGTTTCCATCTTTCAAGATGGCTATTATCGCTCAGGTTATCGGAAGGAACCTCTCTCTTTCACCCAACCACACTTCAGAAACTTCCATACGTCTGTGCTTGAACCATATATTTTAAGTTAGAGATGTACCTTCTAAATTCTTTTAAAAATATTTCCACAGGAGTCAAACACATGGCGAAAGTTCTAATTGAAGAGCCGAGCCGCTTCCAGCTTACCCTGTTTGGTGTGGACTGGCCTCGCTACATGAGAAGTCTTGTCGGGCTAAAGAAAACACCCAGAATGTTGCTGATCAAAGATGAAATTAATGATTCTGACAACCAGGCGTACACGTCAGAATCCCTGGCTCAAAACATTACCTTAGAGAAGGATGAAGAAAAGAGAGGTGAACTCGTCAAGGAATACGTAGTCCTGGTATTGACTGAATGGGCAGGAATCTCTTCGGCCTCTGAGGTAGATCTCAACAAGAGCTTGTACAACTACGGTCTCGACTCCGCTGGGGCACTGACCTTGAAAATGCAGTTTGAAGCCAATTTGCAAGTTTCTTTTGAGGTAGGTTGTGAAAACAATCGTCTGCACGCTGATTGTAACCTCTTGCAAGTCACCTTCGGCATGGTCCTAGAATATTTTTCTTGTACAAATTGACGAGATACAAACGACATTCTTGTTTCAGGTCTTCTATTTTATGCAGCCTGAAACGACCGCACTTAAAATTGCAACAGACGTTGCGGCCAGGCTTAGCGGAGAAGCACCTGGTGAACAACTTGAAAATAACGTCATCCTAGAGGATGGACCTGCGCAAACGCAGCCCGCACTGACTAACGCATCCTTATCTGCTGTCACCTCAGAAAGACAGGTTCAAGTCGTACCGCTGTACACTCCTGCGGGCGCAGCTATCAAGTTCTTCTGCGTACATCCGTCACACCATTATGCGTTAAATCTGGCGGCAATTTCTACGGGATTTCAAGGCCAGGTGATTCCCAACTAATTTAAATAGACGTTATTTCCGTTTCCTTCCAGTCTCATATTCATCATTCAAATTCTCCCTGTCTCGCATATACCGAAAGCAATTACAATAACTCGTACGTAGCAGGCTTTGGTATTTTGTACTTTGCTACCGCACAAAAAAAGGTCTAGTTTACTGTTCCAATATTCCACTAATTAATTATAATAAAAATTTTACTTAAATACGTGAATAAATGACTTAATTTTCACGTCTTTCAACAGGGTATTAACTCTAACTTCTAAGTGTTGTACTGTTGACTAGCAATGTAGGTCAGCTTTATAACATAGTAGCTTGTCAAACAAACATGGCGCTCAATGGCTCGTCAAATAGTGGATTACAATAATAATAATAATAATAATACAAGAATTTATATAGCGCCATTTCCGTGAGTTCAATGGCGCTTTACAATAATCGTAATTCTAAAATAAAAATATTTGAATTATTACAGAAAATATATAACAGTTGTAGAAATTTTTTCTAAAAAATTAGATACAATCGACTTGCTAAGATTAACTAAAAGCCTCTCTAAAAAGTAGTGTTTTAATCTTATTCTTAAAAACGTCAAGGTTCTGGATTGATCTTATGTCATCGGTTAGCGAGTTCCAGAGCCTGGGCGCAGCAACTTGAAAAGATCTATCACCGTAGAACTTGAGATTTGACTTTGGTGTTACAAGCAGATTTTTTGAAGAAGATCGTAATTGCCTCGTCGGAGTATAGGTCTGAAGAAGATCTGCTATATATTTTGGCGCCATGCCATTCAGTGCTTTGTACGTAAGGAGTAATTGGCCACATGTGGTACACATTTAGCTACCTGAAAGTAGGAGACTCACATAATGATTCGGAGCGTAATGAGCCACATTTTCGTAGAAATTGACCAAACAGTAATTTAAGTGGGCCCGATAGAAGCCTCGTTCAGCTGACTGCTATACATAAATTCTTCTTCTCAATTCCCTAGTATAATATAAAGCCATTATTACCTCAACACCGGCCACTATTCAGTTTTATATTGACATCTTTCCTTTACCCTTATTAGGATTTGATATCCTTCTACGCACTGGGCTTTACTGACCCAACAGCAGTGGGTAAGGACTGGGGAGGAGTACGTGAGCTTGCTGCACATTACGTTCAACTGATCAGCAAAGAGCAGCGCCATGGACCGTACTTTCTTGGCGGATATTCATATGGAGGTCTTGTTGCGTACGAAATGGCGTCCTTGTTGACAGAGCAGAAACAGAGGGTGGAGTTTGTGGCTATGATTGACACATTTCCTTGGTATCCACGTTCGCGGACTGTCAGCAATAGACTGGTCTCCATGGTTGCAGATGAACATTTTCAACTTCGACAGATTCAGGTTCGTGTGAAACGTAGTCATTGGAACGATAAGATAGCGATTACCTGGCCAATTCAAAGTCGTATTGTTAGAAAAACTACTCACTCTGGCTACGAAATGAAGTATTTGTTTCCTGTAAGCATAGGTCTTAACCGAATGTAATTTAAGTTTTTAAGTTGAAGGAAATGATCAAGCAATGCAATAAATTTTTTTTTCTTGTCTACAAAGACATTCGAACCCACGATCCTCGCAATGCCAGTGTTTACCTCCAGCTAACAGCTGAGCTGTGGAGGCTTGTTACCTTGGAAACAGTATCAACGCTTGATAACTCAACTGGATAGAGCAGCGCACCGGTGTCAAGAAGTCATGGGTTCGAATCCGAAAAAACATTTTACTTTATGTTTCAAGGAGCAATTAACGTGTCTTTCATATGTTCGCTACGTCATCCAGTAATGTTGATGCTCCTCTAGTTCTAATTCTCCTTCTTCTTCTTCCACACCTTCTTCGCTGGAAGAATACTCTGGTTCGAACTGGTACGGCCGAATCACATTTTCAGGCATA
>OMLO01005650.1_pt1 | contig 10511 bp, 15 predicted proteins | sample 1674811 | NCBI WGS metagenome assembly OMLO01 (sample SAMN06265003, study PRJEB25207) | coral metagenome | isolation source: Coral host | place: Mexico:La Bocana,Puerto Morelos, Mexico | collected 2008-11-13
ATGTTTCTTGCGGGACACAACCCGTTTCCCGAGCGGGCAAGATAGCTCCATCTTGCCCGCTCGGGTAGCCAATCACATCGCGAGATTCGGTTCATCTTGCCCGCTCGCGGAGCCAGTCGTATAATAATACTCATTATTGTCATATTGAAGATGAGTAAATTATTAACGCATTAAGTTGATAAATATAATGGAAAGAGACATTTTTGCCGAAGATGTTTGAGTTCATTTAGAAAAGACGAAGCTCTAGAACAACACTTAGAACTATGTAAAACTCACGAGGGTAAGATAGAGATGCCAGTTAAAGGTAAAAACGATATTATCAAATTCCAAAACTATAACAGGAAGATGCGAATACCTTTTGTGATGTATGGTGATTTTGAATGTTTTACAGAGAAATTACCAACTTGTAAACCTAGTAATGAAAAGAGTTTCACTCATAAATATCAACTACATACTCCATCTGGTTATGGATTATATACTAAATGTTTTGATGATGAAGTTTATAGCCCAAAAATGAGATTCTACACCGCTACTTCGCGAGATGGTAATGTAGTTGATGATTTTAACCTATACTTAGAAATGCAAGCTAAAGGTATTTATGAGAAATGTTTGAAACATAACATTAAAATGAAAGATTTAACTGAAGAGGAAAAGAGAGAATACAATAAAGCCACCCATTGCCATATATGTGAAGGTGAAATAAAGGAAAAGAGGATACTTTACATTGATAAGGCTACTCATCTATACTGTAAACCTGAAATTAATAGTAAAGCTATTAAATGTCAAAAACAATACACTAAAGAATTTTGGAGAGAATTCTATAAGGAAGAATATTGTTCAGTTTGTAATAAACTATTTGTAGGTGAGAAAGTGGGTGATCATTGCCACTTAACAGGTAAGTACAGTGGGGCGGCTCATAAGAGTTGTAATTTAATGTATAAAGTTCCTAAGGTCATCCCAGTTATCTTTCATAACTTAGCCAAATATGATGCTCATCTTTTTATTGGGGATGTTGGAAAGACAGAAGGGAAACTTAATTGTATTGCTCAGAATGAAGAGAATTATATCTCTTTCAGTAAAAAAGTTAAGGTTGGTTCTTAGAAGGGTAAATATGGTGCAGAGCGAGATGAGTTTATTGAACTAAGATTCATTGATAGTTGGAAATTTATGGATAAACCTCTCGAAGATTTAGTCAAAAATTTAGCCCCTGAATTTTTCAATAACTTATATGATTACTATGGTAAATATAATAGCGAAGAAAATATAGAGTTATTGATGAGAAAAGGGGTCTTTCCTTATGACTAGTTTGATAATTATAATAAACTAGATGAGAAAACTCTTCCACGGAAAGAGGAATTCTACTCAAAATTACGTCTTGAGTGTATTTCAGATGAAGATTATGAACATGCACAAAAAGTTGAGGAGTCTCTACAAAAGCCTGAGCACGATGATTTCCTGCTTCACTCCTTTGAATAGTGACTTTATGCTTCTCAAATAATGATGTGACATCACCCATAAACTCACGTCCATGATCAATAATTATCTTTTGTGGCCGCAGGAGCTTACGAGAATAAATAGTAGTGAAAGCATTAGCTACTTCACTTGAATTTTTGGAGGTTAATAGTTCCGCATCTTTATATCTACTTGCAACATCAATAACTAACAAAGCATACTTATAAGTCTTCCTTCCGACTTTATCATGGGGTAGAAAAAGCAAGTCTGCCTGGTGTACTTTATTTGGTATATCTACAGACCAATGAGGTCTAGGTATATATTTTGAAGGTGGTAAATAAATTTGCCATAAGGCTTGCTTTTCCAACCAGCCTTTAGCTTCCTCCTCACTTACATTAGCCTCCTTTGCTAATTTTGTGATTGCTGTATATCCTTTCCAATAACCTTCAGTACAGTAATATACTTTCGACAACTCTAAATTACTATCATCATACTTAAGATTTTTTGTTTATAGTATATATATGTCAGTAAAATTTTCAGAGGAGATGGATCCAAACAGGCTTCTAAAAAAGCCTTTTGGATTAAAGGCAAAAAGCACAGTTAATCGAATTACACTTAACCCATCATCAGCTAATCCAGGTGAAAAACTATACATTAATATTCCAGAGCTTTCCCAAAATGTGGTTCTCGTACCAGGAAGTATTAAGCTTATATTTAATCTTACTGAAACAGGTCATACTAACAATAAGTTTGTTAATAATGTCTCAAGAGCCTTAGTCCGATCGATGAAAGTAATGTATGGAGGTTCTTCAGGATACCCAACGTTACGACCTAATCAAACTTTTTGAGGATGCTTATCTGGACAAGGAAGTATCTGAAGATTTATTAGGTCAGGGTGTTTCTACTGAAAATATGAGAAAACTTCGAACAAATTCAGGCGATAAATCAATCTCAAATGCATCTGACGTACCCTTAGCTGCAGTTCATAACAACAAATATACTATCCAATTAGATAGTCCAATCTTAAACAAACATGGTGTTCTTTACATGTTTGTCTTAAAAATACCTTTAAATTTGAGTTAACGTTAGCACCATACCAGTTAGTGATATTGTTGATTTCAGTTCAAATACCCCCGAAGCTACTTATAGAACTACTAACCTTGAATTAGAATATGCGAGTATCCATAATAAACATCTCGCGGAAGAGGCAGCTGTAAGTTATCAGGTTGCTAGAGGATTTTTTTATGAAAACATTATCCTACACAAAGAGTTTACAATTTCAAAACCAAATGATTCAGTCATAAACGAGAGCGTTAATATTCCAAGAAAGTCAATGACCGGTATCTTATGTCTTTTTACTGAAACTTACAATGATGGAGCTAGAGAATCTGAAAAATTCGTTAATCCTAATATCACATCTATTGACATTACTATTGATGGAATGCCAAACCAACTTTATTCAAAAGGAATGGTACCTACTGACTTTTGGGAATCATTTAAGAGGCATTATCCTGCAGGAGTCCATAGAAATGTAAAAGAAGTTAACTTTTATAATGATAAATTTGCCTTATGGATTGATTTCCGAAGTCATTTTGATAATGAAGTCCACGGTTCAGGATTTTTTTCAAATGACACTCGTAATGGTGTTAAGTTGTTAATCAAAAGAAATACCGGAGGAAGTGGTAACCTTACTTGTTATATGTTTGTAGTTGCAGATGCCTTAATGGAAATGCTAGGTGGTAGTTTAAAGTCTATCTTATATTAAAATATATATGGAAAGTATGCGAGAAAAAATTCCATTTAATTGTATCATAACCGGTCCAACAAATTGTGGAAAAACTAGATACCTTATCGAGATGTTACGTAAATATTTTCGTTACGCTTTTAGTTAATATATTGTACTGATCTGTCCAACATATAAAGATAACAAGACTTATCGCAATTTTGCAAAGGGAGAAATAGATAGATTCCTACAGGATCTTGTCACCTACTTTTTAGGAACTAATACCTTCTTTATATTAGATGATTGTACAGTACGTAAAGACTTAAAAAGGAGAAGTAACCAGTTTATAGATTTAGCCTTTTCAGGAAGACATAAAGGAATCTCAGTCTGGGTTCATACTCAACAATTAACATCAATCGCGAAACCATTTATAGATAATGTAGCTCTTGTTGTTGCTTTTCATAGTCCATCAGGAGTAAGTACTAAAACTTTAATATTTTGATGATTTTGGTGGTAACTTAGATGGGGAAACTCGAAGGGGATATCTTAAATTACTGAAGGAGGAGAAGTACTTTACAGTAGTACTCCTCTTAAGATATCCTTATAATGTCTACTTAGAAATTCCTGCCTATATATAATATATGAGCGAATTAGAGCAGTTATTAGACGAAAAGAGTGTAGTTTTAGAAAGTGTAGATGAAGTAGAAGTAGAACGTGAATCATTAGCAATCTTAGCTACAATAGGAACTGCAAAGGAGTACCTAGGTAAAGATATGACTTTAGCTGATGTTCATCGACTATCCAAAAAGGATGTCCGGAAATATTATAAGATGTATAAAATGGTAAATGGCCAGCAAGTTTATAATACTTTGGTGAAGGGAAGTTAAGGTATCTTTAGTAAAGTCGTCAGTTATATTATACCAATCGATAATCCTGAAAGTTTAGCAACTGACCTTAGAGAAGATAAGTTAGTACAACGTGAGCTTTCTACATTTGCTGGATACCTGGTATTAAAGGGAGGAAGATTGGTAGCATTTGCCAGCGCCTTCCTGCAGGTAGCTAAGCATGTAGACTATAATGAAAATCATGGTAAAACCTAACAAAATTGAGGAGGATAGTAAAGTACAAGAAGAGTAATTAAACAGCTCTAGAAGATAAAAATACTATTTTATCAATTAGACTATAATTAGATAATAATTCACTTAAGAAATGTATTATTATCTATTATATAATGAGTGAAGGAGAACACCGTAGCGAGGGCCAGGAAGTAGAACAGATAACCGCACCGACTACAGAACCCAAAAAGCCCGAAAAAGATGCAAAAAATGTCGCAGCAGGTAAAAAGCTTGCTGAATATAATAAGAAGACAAAGTTGGCATTGCAACGAGAAGTCCAGAGAGAAAAAGAGGAGGCAGCAATAGAAGAGAGTAGTAAAGATAGTGGGTGGTTTCCAAAAATATCATTCAGTACCGCAGTATCTCTCGTTGGCATAGTATTAGGGGGAGTAAAGCTTTACTTTAGGCTCAAACCGAAAGATGACTTTGTACATGAAATGAAAGTAACAAAAGCTGATCATGTATAGAGTGACCAAAGGCTGATGAGGTAAAAGAAACAAAAATCCAAAATACCAATAAGAGTTCGAATGTTATAACTATACTTAAAAACGTTCAGAATATATAATTATAATGTCAGACAACAAACTTGTGAAAGCAATCACTGATTCAGCTGTTCTCGTTGGATTAGCCGCAGGGGTCGGCTATCTTGGAATGAAGGTCTTAAGGAAAAACCTTCTTGGTGATCCATCCACCAATGTCATGAATTATGTAAAGTGGACCGCAGTACTCGCAGGTAGCATTGCACTAAAAGATTACTTAGAAGGAAAAAAAGTATTACCTAGTAGTATATAATGGCGTCAATAGCAATCATGCTTGGAAGAGCGGTCTTAAATGCAACGACTTTTATTGGTGGGTCTTATCTAGCCAAATATTTAAGTGGAGATAAGACTGATACTGAACGTATTAGACATGATAAGGCACTTGAAAAATATTACCAAAAATATATGGAGGGTCAAAGGGCTTTTGAAGAATGGAAAGAGGCTCAAGAGAAAAGAGATGTAAATGCTAGACAAGATTTTGCAAATACGGATGAAGCCCTAAAATTATATAATCATTATAATATATAATCATTATAATATATAATCATTATATTATATAATTATAATATAATCATTATATAATATAAATTACGACCAAATCCACCAAAATTTACAGACTATTATCGTCCAAGTACTAACCAGAAGTTAGGTGAAATGGCTTATGTAGGTGGTGAAATGTTAGCTATTGGTTATCTTGCAAGTAAATTTATATAAGCTAGAAATTTTTATCTAATTATAATTAAATGGCAGAATATGGGCCTTTACCAATAGATGATGGTGAACGTGATGGTGATGATGTAGATGGAGATGAAGAAAAAAAAATGAAGAGTATAAAAATCCACCAACTTATGAATTTAAACGTCCTAAATATGATGAAGAAGAAATTAAATTGCCCAAGGGATTTAAATTAGATGGTGAAGGGGTTGAAATGCGTAAAATGGGTAAAATGGTAAGTATAAAAATGAGAAACAGACTTCTTTCAGTAATCCTGCTTACGAAGATCATTTAAATAATGTCGAAAGTAGGTTAAAAGCAATGGAGACTCGACAAGATGATGCTTGATAAAGAGCGGATAAAGAGTATATTTAAAATATATGGTTTTACTGCATTTGCAGTCTTATCAGCTGTCGGTGTAGTATTAGGTGTCGTTCTTTCAAATATAAAAAGTGGTTTATCTAAGTGGGAAAGGGATTAGGAGATGGATTTAAAGCAATTGGAAGGAAGCTTGGAGAAATCTTACCTGGTATAGCTGGTGACATAGCTAGTTTTATCTTCAAGTAGTAGTGTAGTTATTTCTTTTCTCGGTAAACAGGCATGATTGTTAGTGGTTGCAGTAGTATTATATGCAGTAGAGCAATTTAAATGTAAAAATAAGAAATAAGATATATGTAAGAATATCACAAACTCTACCCACAACTGTCTGAAGGAGAGGAAACCTTCCGACTAAATCAGTTTCTAAGTATTTTTCAGACTTAGAAGTTGAATTAAAGTCAAGAGAGCAAACTCTCGAAAAATATATAAAAAATTATTTAAAATTCTTGTTAATATTCATGAGTGCACTTGCCGGAGCCTTATCAGTAATCTTATCAGCATCTGGAACCGGAGTGGCACTAGCTGGAGTTGGTTTACCTGTTGGAGTGAGTCTTGCATCAATTGCGGCAATTTGTGGAATAGTAAGTGTCTCAACGGGTGCATCAGTAAAAAAGATTATTACTATCTAAGACACTTGGTGCATCATACACTGAGTACCAGGGCATCCAGACACTTGCTGCGTCATACACTGAGTACCAAGGCATCTAGAATCCAAGATGGCGGAACATGCCTGATGAGGCTGAGATTTCAGCGAAATTTATAGCAGTGATACAAAGATATTTTTTAAATATTTTAACTCCAGAATCGTGCGTTCAAAGGATAGAAAAAGACAGAGAATGTCAAATTACCGAAAAAAAAAATAATTGTTTAATTGTACATTAAACAAAAACAGCAGTGAGGACCACATGTTAGGACATTTGTATGGACAGCGTTTGTGATGATCAAACATTTCTTACAATTTAACCACAATTTCCACGATTAAGCACAGTTTTACCTTTATGAACATTTTCTCAGATTCTTCTTCACCTAATGAATTACAAGAATCATCCAAAACAGCCATGATTCCCCCAGGGCGCTAAAAAAATATACAAAAAGCACACAATGCCATTAAAAATAATAATAATAATAATAATAATAATAATTTATTTCTAGCGCATTACATTAAAAAATCTCAATGCTCTTACAGAATAAAAATTTACAAGTAAAATAAAACGATAACGAAAACAATGTAAGGAAGTAAGTAACTAAAAATCATTATTAAATAAAAACGTTTTACCAACGAGATTACCTAATGTCCGGCAACATTCAGCAGAAACAGAAGGATAACAAAAATACTTTGCGCAAGTTTCCCTGGTGTGAATACATACCTTGCTTTCAATCAGATGACAACAAATCTTGTTATCGATGTAATCCACAGGTTCCCATGAAATACCTTCTCTAGCGTATTCGTCCTGCAGAAAATATAATAACGTTAGTCATATTCATTGCAGTTATTTCCAACAAACAATATTGGTGTTAACAGTGAACATATGGTTGACCGTTCAGACAGGAATTGTTGATGTCTTTAAGACAGACATGGGACACTTGACAGTTTCTAGGTCATCAGTTAAAATTCCAAGAGACACATCATGCTTCGCGGATTAATGTGTACTGCCAAGCATGGCTTTTACTACGACATAAGCACAAGCACGATCATAAGCATGACTGTAGTCAGGACGCCCACAACACAAGCATAAGCACGCAGGCATGCTCAGAATGGATAATTGCCTTATTTTCGGTTTCATACCTCCTAGATATAGTAAAAGTGTAAAGCAATATGGCGGACGATGTTGTGCTTGTCAGTTATATGCTTAAATATAAACACAAGCACTCGTCCTTTTGTAGTATCCAGGCTTAAATTGTTCAGCTTCTAGTAAGTACTTTTCTTTAATCTTTTCTTTAATCTTGCGCTGGTTGAGCGCACATTATTCCCTCGGAAGGAAGATCACTGTAGCTGGAATGAGTAGTGGTCACATGACCAAGACAGAGCGTGCGCATGTGTTTACGAACGGGAGTTTGAGGTGGGACTTTGTGTTGCTCGAGGTATTGACCTTAGTGGCCTGCAGGAACATTACAGCAATAATAACAGCATCAACAACTACAATTAAGCATCATACTTGCAGGAACACTTGTTGACTAAACTAACCATTGAGCCATTACCTGCTCTATCTTGAGAGTAAGTTCCACCAATACTTGGTGGAATTTTTCGTTCACGTAGTTGATAACAAACTGTTCGAAGCCGTTCTCCTGTTGGTTTAAATGGAATGTCTTTTTCTTATTTTCTCTTCTTATTTGACTCATATAAAATACATTGATTTAAATCACTAAAGATTGCTACGCAGTCATAGCTCATTGAGGGTATTTCGGGTAGCCAAGTACTCTTATTTATTTTAACTTCAATTTGTTCATTCAATGTAACTTATAGTTGAGTGCAAGTCGAGTTGTTGCCTTTGTCTATTTGATAATGGATACAAGGATCAGGATCCTTGTACAAAATACAATGCAAGTATAATTCTACAATACAACAAAAACGGCTCGTGCAATTTCAGCTTTTTGAAAAACCCACTCGTACATATTAATTCCAAATTGAAAGAGACAAACCGTAACCAGTACAAGCACTCGAGACAGCGGTTCGTCGGGATATCCAAACACCAAGACGAAAGCTGAGCGGAGTTTTTTTTGACGAAAATCGAGGTGTTAAGATAACCGATGAAACACTATCTCCAATGTTCGATGTATCTTCTCAATCGAAACAAAAACTAAAGAGTAAACAGAGAAGAAAAATCGTCAAATTCTATGCTAATTAAGACCGGGTATTCAAACCACCTTCACGGTTGTGATTTTCTTTTGTTTTAAATTGATGAACTGTTGATGATTGTGTCAATAAGTACTCTGTAAAGCGATACCCTTAATTTATTTTAACTTAAAACACGTTTTCTAATAAACGAAATTATAAATCATATAATTACACAAAAATATACTAAGCAGTAAACTAAAGTGAACTCACTTTATATGTTTGAAAGCCAGAAATGTCCAGTATGCTAATAGATAAATAGTGCTTTTCTTTCTGTATGGCATCATTGATAACCTGTTTATCAGCAACAAGAATAGTTCTATATCATTTTTGGGTAAGAAAGAAAAGAAAAAAGCGACCCCATAGTGCTGCTGCAAATTGTTAAATGAGGGATTTATAAAGAAACTGATATTTAGGCTTAACTTTGCATGTTTCAAGTTCTGTTAAATTCCAGTTCTGTTAACAAAATTGTATATGCTTATTTCATGTTATTAGTGGAATACTTTTAACCCCTGACGTAGACTAGCATTCCATTCCAGGGGAAGAAGAAAACTCTTCGTACTCGCTTCATGCTACGGAAACAGGGAAAAGCTATAGTCTGATTAGTCACTTGACCCGAATCAGTTCAGATTCCGTTTCTCGGAATATGTAGAACGGTCGTTTTACAATTTACGGAAAACTTCGGGTAAAAAGAGCGAGATATTTTTTTTACAAGAATGTATCCCTTGGACGTACAAGGAAGCTCGTACCTCTCAACTAGGACTTCCTTTCCAATATGATAGATAGCCCTAGGTTCACGGCTACTGAAGAAATCAGGACTAAGATTGAAATGTGAACTGTGTCGTGAACTGCATATTTTTCTACTCCAGCGGGAGATGGCAAGTTTTTTTTTCTAAGTCCAGACTACCTATTCTAGTTTCTATTGCGCCAGATAAATGGCTGTAGATGCGAACGGAAAACTGACTTGGGAAATGGTTGAACCGGGGACCATTGAAAAGTATAGAGGTAAATGAATTAACACCAACCTTAACAACGTAATCAAACAGATGTGAATACAAAGCTTTGGCGAGAGCATCACGCGCCATCACAGCCTGAAAACATAACGATATGATAAATATGTCGTCAATAAAAGGCAGCAAAGAATGTCATATAACAATAAATCGTTTCATTTGGGTTCATTAATCTCTCACCTGAGCTTTGTTGTTTGATTTCTTGGTTATTTCAACTCTTCCACCCCATCGAGTTTCAGTGAATGCACTAGAACGGGTGCATGAAGTAAATATCAGTAAATATTTAATTTATTTATTGCATCGGAAGCTAAGCTCGATTACCACGGGTAATTGTTTATTTTCTATAAGAAATTAATTTATTGGTGAGCTATAACGAGTTTTATACAATAGCCCGAGTCATTCTTGCATTTCGATTGGCTTTCGCTTATGATCTATTAGAGGACAGACGCACGACTGACTTCATCACGACTGACTTCTGCATTTTAAAATGGCGGAACGTTTTGAAAATTAAGATAATATTTATGTGATTGGGCAAAGAAAAGGTACAGAAAAGTCTTTTCGAGGCATTGAACAGGCACGAGAAGCGGGAAGATCTAAGAAAAAGCCGTTTTCTTTGGAGAATGACTCAGGAAAAAAATACTCGAGCAGTCTCAGTCGGCAGTACAGCGAGACTAAACCAAACACTAAATTGATCTTGCTTTGTCTCGAATTTAACAAATCCAACAAAATGTTTGCTACATTAATTTA
>OMLO01005651.1_pt1 | contig 10511 bp, 7 predicted proteins | sample 1674811 | NCBI WGS metagenome assembly OMLO01 (sample SAMN06265003, study PRJEB25207) | coral metagenome | isolation source: Coral host | place: Mexico:La Bocana,Puerto Morelos, Mexico | collected 2008-11-13
GCAAAGCCGTTTTCCTTATCTTAGGACAAATCGGTAAATGGAACTTATTCCAAGTCGTGTGAACATCGCGAGTTATTTGGAAAACGTGTGGAGACGCCATCTTGGTGCCCTTCCGACGCCCACCAACTTGGCGTCCGTAAAGTAACAGAAACATCTGTTATCGAGTTTTACCATTGAAACCAAGAACTTTTTCCCTAGAGTGCCGACGCGTTGAAAGTAGTACTTCTCCTAGTGTAAGAGCCATTCAGTTAGTTAAACCGTGAGCGATAACTCCTCTTTTGACCTATATGAAAGCCTCGTGCTGCCATTTTACTCTCGAGCAACGCAGGAACAGCAGGAACACTGAAATTCAAACGTCTTCTCAAAAAGAAATGAGAACCCCTGCCGGGCTGAAACGTTGTAAAACGTCAAGTCATTAGAGGGTGTTACGTCTGATGCAACTAAAACTTAAGATGGATTGGTAATTTTTAGTTTTGGAAAATGACGAAGTCGCATGAAAGCCGGCAATTGACATCGTTTTGCTTTCGAGGAGCGTCAGAAATTTGAATAGATATCGTTCTTGAACCCGTGCATCCTCGGAGATCCAGGGGCTGCTACAAAAGCGCGAATTTATCCCTCGAGGAACTCTAAAACATTAAAATAATACTTTTTCTGAGACATGAACTGTTCAGATAGCCAAGTTCCCCCAAATAAGTCACTTTTTTTAACCATCATGACAGCTCTCTAGGCCGTCATGTAAATGCCGCGTCACGCAAAAGCTTAGAAATTCAAGCCGTAGTGTATCACAAAACCAAGAACTCATTCGGAGCGAAAATTTGTATGAAATTTGTACGACCTTGAAACTGCTATGCTAAATTAATGCGAATAAATGTTTGTTTGTGTGATTTTTGACATTTTTTAAAATGTTTATTCCTTGTATAAGGTCATTTGGAATACACTATAATGCCTTATAACACCATAAAGAATGTTATTCATTCCAGGTATATTCTTTATAATACACCTCGGGCGAAGTTGAAAACCACGAAAACGATCGGCTTCCTTTCGAGTCTTATAATCTGTTTCCTCTATTGTAACTGATATCGTGAGTAAAATTGGGTTGATATCTTTCAAGTCACAATTTCAGACTATTTTAGCATTGTATAACAGTTTGTACAAGAAACTAAGAAGTCACAAAAACGGATCAAAAGCTAAAAAGAAAAAGAAAAATACAGAAAAGCCAAAAACAGGCATGGCTGGGCAACGTCGGAGAAGATTAAATATTGTCACCTAGCCCTTCTAAGGGTTTCCTTATAAGGAAACCCTTAGAAGGACTAGTTGACAATATTTAATCTTCTATTTATTTTTGGTAATTTATAGTAATCTATAAGAAAAGAAGCGAAATAACATTAAGAGGAAACCCAACAAGGCTTAAACTAGCAATTAAGCAAACCATAATTTTAGCTGGAGAGTGCGCCCATGTTAAATTAACTGGAGTCTAGTGTGTGCCAGTCACATGCATACAAGTGACGTCATCAGACAAGACGCAATTTCCCGTACAGAGGCCCCAAACCAACATGCGTTTTCCCACAGTAGCGGGTAATAATTTAACAAAATAAGGAACATCTAAGTGAACCGGTTGTAAATAAACAAACACACAATAGGGATTGAGATATGCTTGATAGCACTAACTTAAGACCTGTTGTTAATTTTTATCCGTTTTTTTAATTCATTGACAATGAGAATTTACACTGCCACTTAAGGCTTCCTTTAACCGGGTCATTAATAATTTATACAATTATTTATGCACTGCCAAGTGGGTGGTGGTATAATTAATGGCGCTCTCAGCATTTCCTGTTTGTTGCATGTTTTTATGCAGTTCTGCTTGTTATTTTACTATCGACTGGTGTTAACCAGATTGTTCCCTGAATGGCAATGCTGTAATGTCAGTTATCAGTCAGTTGAATTTTCATCGATATCTTAGTGATAGCCTGCAAAAATTCCAACCCATTTCGATTTTCTGCTGTCAAAACGTTTCGCCGATCTCAGCTTTCAATTAACAAATGTGACATTTCTCAGCTAAACGTCAACATTTGAAGCAATTCTTGGTTATTAGACCCTCTTATGGTAAATTAGAGTCTTTTCAGTTAACTTCAGCGCAATATGGAATATTATGGTACCTAATTAAAATTTTGCTGTTAAAATAAATAAGACATATTTGTATAGTCCATTGCGTCTGTGTGTTTATAGCGAATTGAGAGTAATACTCCTAAAAACATAGAAGCCGCTAACAACATAAAAATGTTGAAAATAAGTTCCGGTATCATTCAGCTGCATTCAGTTAAGTTTGAATCATCTTACTACGTGCCCTCAGCTTATTCCATTTAAATTAAAGGAAATATATCTACCTACTATTACGTTACGATGTGAGAAATAATTTACTGCCATAACGAGTTTGATAGTGGAGACATCTATATTAAGAAACCATTGTGGCACCTGCTATATCTTATTCCAACATCTTTTGCCTCACTTAGTCAGTTCCAATCACAACACAAGAGAGGAAACATATATTCACCTCAGACAGGAGTCAATAGCAACTGGGGTGAGTGTTCCGTGTGTTTTTGGTTTTCTTTCTGCTTTTTATAAAACGTTTCTAGATAATGGCATAGGCTCACTAACAATTGTTAATTGCCGCTTTTACTTGCTGAAAAAAAATTACTTCATTTTCTCAATATTTGCACCATGCTACTTCTTGTGTTGAGCTCGAGAATATTATCTGGAACTCCAATTACCGTATATGTGCCATGGCACATATACTGTAGTAAAGCTTAACAAGGTTAATGGATAATGAATATTGTGAAGAAAAGGGCTACAAAAGACAAATTTTGAAGATGCAGAAACTGAATTCAAGTCGGGTTAAAGCTGAAAATTTAAAGAAGGCAGCAAAAATGCTAATTTGCGCACCTCAAAGGTTATGGAATCAAGTATGTATGTCGTGAGATATATAGCCACGTCGCAACGATAAATAACGATGATGATGATGGAGACCAGGAGGCATATTCCGATGGACAAGTGGCCCATGAAGGGAAAGCAGCTATACTCGGTTTTCAGTTTTCAGGTTGGCACTTCGTTGAACATCGGACTTTGTTTGATTTTGGGTGGGGCGCTGTGTTGTTGAAAAAATTAACAATTTAAAGGACTTAAAGAACGGCAAAAAGAGTTGAAATCGGTAATTACGCGATCAGTAACATACCTCGCAATTCGAAGTACCGCAGAAAAAAAGAATTGCCTTCAAATCACTGCCATGCTCGAAAGAATAGAAGCAAAGAAACAAAAAGCGTTGGAAGTCACGAAGAACCTTGAGGCTGAGCTTGACAAACTAAACAAAGAAGGAGATGCCGCGAAGGTAAGCGAGCCAGCAGATACCTTGATCCAGTGGGTCAAGAAATAAGAAACAAGCAAACTCGTTCCTTTTTTTTTAATTTGGCTCTTAAAGCGGAAGGAGGACTGCATCTTCAACAGCCGATGGTCACGGTGAACGATCGTAACTTGCAGAAATAGAAGACTGAATTGAACGCACAACACGTTTCATCTATGACTATGTCGAACGATCCAAATAAACAACCAGAACGGATCAGAATCCTATCCTTACTGGAAACAAAATAAATTTTCAACAATGTTTCGCTGCCTTTTCTTCCTGGGTCAATAAATTGTCGGTAAAAGTTTGTGCTGTTTTAAAAGAATTGCAATATGATTCGTATTGTAAATCCTTAAAGCCACTTTGCGCTTACACGATTGCCAGTTCAAATCCTATTAAATTGTTTATCCACATAATGTCTACCTTTTTAAAAGATTTCAACTACATGGAGAAAATAACTAATGAAAAGAGAAGATACAACAAGCCAGAGGCGCACACAAAAAATATTGTTAATGAACACAACTGCATGTAAGCTGAAAAGAGTCAGAGTTATTCCGAGTAAGTCACAGATTCTTTGTTTTGCTTTGTGACTTCTGCTTTCTCTCTTTTTAACTAGCTTACTACATATAAAATGATGATACTTCACAATATATCAGTTATTCCAGAACTCTTTCTGCGGCAGACAGGAAAAGAAATGAGCGTTAAACAGCTCTGTTCAATTCCAGTTCTACTTGCCCTGTTCCATGAAGTTACTGCTCAGCAATGCAGCGCTAATGAGCAGAAACGCGAAGCTTCCATATTTGGCATTGCATTTTTGTAACTGAAAAAGAAAAAATCAGTTATGTTGCAGAATCACTAAAAGAAAGAAAAATGAACCATTTTGCTTTTCTCATTCGAACTTGATATAGAGAACAATTATGACTATATGAGAATCCCTTTTGCTACAGTTTTTTGGTTAAAGTATCTATTATTTTTCTTTTGAGCCTTGTTAAGGATGTAAATTGTAAAATTAAGAAGAATTAAAGTAAACGTAAATTCCCCAAGAAATCCCCCTCCCGCTCTGTATTAAGCGGCTACCTTGAACTACCAATTGAAAAGGAAATTAGCGCCCCGGGTGTTATACTATTTAGTTTGCCGGCAGTGGTCCAGGGATAAAGTTCATAAGCTATCGAGTAATTGACTGGATACGAATCGTATAATTCTTTGTCGATTTTATTTCGATCTGTAAGAGACAATACATAATTTTTAAGAAATCTAACAGCGAGCGATTCACAAAATTACATGCGGAAAATACGAAATACTGAACACTACTGAAATCAAACTGGTTACAAAACAAATTACTTCAGTTCTGTTGCGTTATCCAGTCCGAAATTACCACAACAGAACAGGTCAGCGAAACGGGAAAGAAACGGTTCAGCACAAAAAAACTACAGGTTAGCTAGCGAGGAATAGTACTTTTTCTTTTGCAATTGTAAAATGTGTCATATAAACGTGTCATCTGGTCTCGAGGTTAACTTACTAAAACGATGATTAACGGTCAATCAAGGCTAAACTCAAATGTCAATCAGCAAATTTTAATCAAAATTTAATCCACAAAACAGACAGGTGTGAACAGAAACTAAACTCAAGTTCACAATGAAGTTCAAAATATATATATTCAATATTAGAAGTTAACTTAATCACGAAAGAGTTTTTACGAGAAAACAATGCATGAATTTATGTCCCACGAATTACCAGATAAAGATAGGGAACAGCAAAACTGTCTTCAAAATCCAAGAGTTTTAACCAAATAATCTCTAAAGAAGGAATATAAACGGTTTACCAGTCGTATCTTTTTCTGGAAAAGTAAAATATAAATAAAATAATAGGCGGGCTTGATCGAACTCTTTCCTTCTTCTTTTGTTCAAGTGTAGTCGAGGAAACCGAAGAAATGTTATGATTACATGCTTTGCTGTCATTAAACGTGCATAATTTAAACCGGAAGTCTAAATAACAGCATGAGGAGTCAAACTTGTGTAAGTAATTATGTTATCAGTCACCTGCAGCTTCCATGTTTGCCAATTGCATTGTCAAAAAGCAATTCACCCTTCAGTTAAGCGGCGACAACTTGTATTGAGTTGCCATTTCGACATCACTGTTGCCATGTCCACACGATTTTAGCATTGTCTACAAGACTTGAGTAGTTGCCAAGACACCTTTTTGGTGTCAAACATGAATATCTTTGCCTTCACTGTTTTCCTGCCATGGTTTTAATGATGATTTGTCCGATTCGAGTTTATCGTTCGCACTCCTGCTCTTCAGTCAACCTTGTGTCCATGAGTTTTATTTTCATCGCGAATAAAGACCGTTGCAATATTGCCAATAAGCTCACTACCTCCTTAAATATGATTCGCTGGTAGTATGTAAATTTTGTAAACACAGTCTGACGGACTTTAAATTCCATGTTTACTGACTTAACAATTAAAATGGTCAAAAGTAAGTTGACGCTGACGTTTTCGTTTTTCCGACTTGAATTTTTTTTGCCTGGAACACTTTTTGTGAGAGTTTTTCGGGCAATCCGTTATAAAAATCCTTTCAAGTCTAGAGGAACTCGACCGAAGGAAATCTCCTCCAAGAAAGTTTAGCAAAATTAGCAAAACAATTTTAGCCTTCCTTTATATTTGCGTGCAATGAGGGCCGAACAAAAACAGTCGTGTTGATGCAGCCAAAAAAAGTAAACGAAGGTAGTTCTCAGGTGTGTGTTAACCAATTTCAAATAGAATTCAACCAGCGAAGAGATCCATTCTTCTATTTTATACAATCTGCTGTAAAAACATTTTGAGTTTTTTGAAACAACGAAAAAAATACAGTGATTATACTATGTTGGTCATTTTTGCAAGCAGGAAAAAGTTTGGTAATCCAGGTGTCCCTTGGGTGGATGTTGTGATCCGTGGATCCGTGGACTTGTTTCGGATTGCTGTACACTGTTGCTCGCGCGGTCTCAAACGAGAAGTAATAAGCTATTACGAAGCTATTACGAAATTCCAGGAGCCAGGACGAGTTTAAAATTTTAACAAATCGATGAACAGACACTACCACATGAAAGAATATATTGAGACCAAGTTTAATGCCGTTTTAGGGAAATCAGAGACCAACTGAGTTATAGACCTTGAAACATGGTTCAAAATCCATACAAACGTCTTTAATTTTGCGACAGTGTCTCCCCAAAACCATATCGAATTATTTTTATAATTTCTGTGATATCATTTTATATGCAAATTTCACTTCTAGCATGTTTAAATACTCGCTTTGTTATCTCGATAATTGCGCCATGCCGACACCGAAACGTCATGAAGCATTAATTATTGCATTTCTTGCTTCAGTAAATACCTTTTGATCAAAAATTATATTCTTATTCTGCATATTTTCATCAAACGCAAGAGACGATGTGCTTAGCTTGAAGAAAAATATTACAAGACGAAAATATGCCTCATCGCCTCTTGTCAAGCGTTAATATTTCACCATTCACCTAAATTAAAAATATCGGACTTCAGAAACCAGATGGTGTGGGTTTACACGTAGGGTGTATATCGACTGGAAAACGTTACTAGCTTTCTTTATCGTAACCAATTTTGCGATTCGAGAACTGGAGGCATTGATACATTGCCAAAATTTAATCGCAAAACGTGCGAAGTGAGAGTATCAGTATATCCAATTACATCTATTAAAAGGGGTAGGCAGTTTTCAGTTAAAGACCATAAAGGGCGCTCATTGTTGTTTACCTTGGTAACAGGTGTTAAGGCAGAGACAGATAAGCTGACAAGAAAAAAAAAAAACGGGAAAGAAATGAAATAAACAATGAAAGAAACAAATAGAAAAATAATAAAAAAATAGCAAAAATTTGACAATAGAGATATTCCGAGGTAAGTTATTCATTCCTCTTAAGTTTATTGGACACAACTGTGCGTTTTGGCTTGTTTCTTACAACAAAACGTCACTCAAATATAATTCTTGTAGCATTTCATTGCATTAAAGACCGTTCGCTGCTCTAGCAACTTTATCTAGCAACTTTATTTTATAATGCCTGTTATAGGGTTTCAACTGCACTGAATTAACTAATGATAATTCACAAAATTTCTATAATTTCAGGTCTCCGTTTGTGGACGACAGGGAAAGAAATGGGTGTAAAAGTGCTGTGTTCACTTCCAGTTCTACTTGCCCTGTTTCACGTGCTCCATGAAGTTGCTGCTCAGCAATGCAGTGCTAACGGGCAGAAACGCGAAGCTTCTATATTTGGCATGATGCTACAGCGACACATCTTTAAAAGAATCACAGGAGCAACATTGGGTAATGTCTGCCTGCAGGAATGTTATCGTGACGTCAGATGCCAGAGCTTTAACTTCGTCATTTCTCAAGACATGTGCGAATTGAACAACCGCACAAAGGAAGCCAGACCTGAACATTTCGTTGCTGACCCGGAGAGATATTATTTTACAAGAGACTGGAAAAGAGGTTAGTTGCACGAAACAACTGAACGAAGCATTTATGTTGCAAAATTATGTAAACAAAAACTAATATATCTTCTTGCTTTCCAGTAATGCTAGGCTCCATCTCTGAACTGCCCGCTGAAACATGCAAAGAAATCAAGGCGAGTCAGGGAGGACAAGCGGTCAGCGGCAAATACTGGTTTGATTCTATAATACCTGGGCAGTCTGTGCTCGCTCCTTGTGACATGGACACGGAAGGTAACTGAAAGCTAAATTCTGCATGTGACAGCGAACAGTGCAAATGAAAGCTAATGTCAGCAACAATTTATTTTTTAAACAAATAGGAAAGATATATTCTTGCAACTCTGAGAGCAACTCTAAGAGAATTTTTGAACATTGCACGTATAACGACCACCTAGACTGATTTTCATAGGAATATTTTCAATTTACTTTGTAGATGTGGACGAGTGTAATGCTTCAGTGCCCGTCTGTGACGTCAATGCCAACTGCAGGAACACTCTCCGTTCTTATCAATGTTCATGTAAAGTTGGATTTACTGGAAACGGAAAAACATGCACAGGTGAGATTAGTGAGTAGAGTAGCACTGTGTGCTTGTTAACAAACTTGCGGCCGCTTCTTTGCGTTTTTGAAGTGTCTGTAAAGAGGATTGACATTAAAATTTTGAACGATTAGCAGATTATACTAAAACAATTAGATTATTCGCTGCGCTCTCGTCACCTATCACGCGATAGAAATCTCGAGTTCATAATCTAATTGTTAAATAGAGTGTACTCCAGAAAGGTGAAGACTTAGGACTCTCGACTTCGAACACTCCTACCAGATGAACGTGCAAAGTGAGGGGATCCAGTCAGATAAATCTGGGTTGAGCGTCAAGCCAAATGCAAAATCCTCAACCAGACGTGAGATCCTTACGGTCATTACTGAGCTCTGTATATGAACCGCCGCGTTACGTCAGCAAGCCATCTTGACTGGAAAACCTGGTATATGATTACCCCATACCTGGATGATATTCCAGAATGAAGGCTCGAGCAATCAAGGATTACACTGCTCGTGTTAACTGAGAACTGTTTTTACGTTACACTCGCCTAAGTCTGATTCGTGTAACTCTGAGAGAATTTTTGAATATTGCACGTATTTAAAAAAAAAACGGAAAAACGTGGACAGGTTAGATTAGTGATAAAAGAAGGAATAACACAGGGATTACTGGATCCCAGCATTAATCCTGTCGGGGCTAATATACAACTCTGCGGAAAGAGGGCCGTGTCTTGCGGATGCAATTAGATCTCGACTAGGGCTTGAGTCTGAACACTCGATCCGGAGTGCAGCATACTAACCTCATAAAGACTTTTACTGGTGAAAATGATATTCTAGACGTATTTCTGAAGACAAACATGCAACCAAATTCAGTTTCAGGTTCAGTTTTAACGTCCTGACATTTAAAGTAGAATTAGTGCGTCTGACAGGTCACGGACATGTCACGTGACCTTTAGCGAAAACAAGTAGCCTTTATTTGAGGAATTGGTGGCGGTTTCAATGTTATCATCCAACAAAAGCATACTTTAGATGTAGGTCTATTATTTCCATCCTCTAATTTCCAGAAAGAAATTATAGGTTTAGGGTTCAAGGTTTCAAGGCAAGCAGGACGCCCAGTTATAATCACTGAAGGAACATTTCAGTTCATTTTCACCCAGTCATAATAAGACCAAGGCTCGTCTTCCATTTTCATAAGGTAATAAAGTAGGAAATGATCAACTCTGACCATCATAACCCTTAAATTGTGAAAAACTGTCACAAAGGCATGAAAAGAAGCTATTTATTACTTATTCCGATACGGGGCACTTTCCATTAAATAAAAAAATGCAGAACTCTCGAAACTGGGACAAATGGTCTTAATATGCTCTGTACGGTCAAGATACTCGTCCCTCGAAACGTAACACCACCGTTTGAATTCGCTCTTTATTGTTGTGTATGCGGGTGTGCGATTCAACTGAAAATGATAAAATGAATACAAATTATATAAATTGTTTTAGAGCTAAAGGACAAAAAGCACAACGGAAAACACGACACAAATACTTACAAACTGTGGTGAAGGTAGGAATATGCCAAAAGGCTGCCGAGAACGGCAAAACTGGAGCAACTAAGAAAATCTAGATCAGAAGGGCCAGTACAACACTAACCGAACTTGGAAGAAGAGTTATGCGTAATAACGCCGAAACGAACTTATAGCTACAAGAAAAACGTGCAAAAAAGACTACAGGGAATAATTACAACGTACTAGTTAACACTTAAACAGCACTACAACATATACAACAATACATACTTGATAACGAACCACGCAATTAACACGTTGAAAGTTTCTATTCTAGTTTCTACATGCTCACCTTTATCGGTCACTGTCAAGGTGTCTAAATTTGCAACGTTAAAGAGCGGAACAATTCTTGGTTTTCACCCACGTGACTTTTGCCTTGACAACGGTTTCTATCCGCCATGTTGGTGCCCAAACAAACTCGCTCAATAGAGAGATCACAGTGAAAACGAAAGCTTAAATCGGTACTTTGCGTAGTTTTGTGCTGTGGAAGTAGAAGTGACTGAGATAAACTGATTGGACTTAATCGAATACCTTCAGTGGT
>OMLO01005652.1_pt1 | contig 10511 bp, 6 predicted proteins | sample 1674811 | NCBI WGS metagenome assembly OMLO01 (sample SAMN06265003, study PRJEB25207) | coral metagenome | isolation source: Coral host | place: Mexico:La Bocana,Puerto Morelos, Mexico | collected 2008-11-13
CCATTTCAGATTCAGATGCAAACCCCTCAATCATTTTAAATGAAAAGATGTAGTCAAACAGTCAATGTTGCACAAAGTGAACATGTTATAGTTATTATTATTATTATTATTTATTATCATTATCATTATTATTCTTTGCAAGCTGCAAGATTAGCATCAATCCAGATGAGTCAGATGAGTGAGTTCTTTTTAGAAATGAATTCATGCCACATGTTCTTAAATGTTTTTTGCAATTAATGGAGGATATGTGCCTGCATGTGCAGGAAGAGGAATCAGGTCATGCGGCTGACAGCCAGAAAGCACTTGCGAGCACCAGCGAGACAATGGTGGAGGCGAGTTGCGTGACGTGCCGTGGCAGGTATGGGAAAACGTTTGTAACTACAGCGCACAATGTATTTCAATTCAGTGAGTTTCTGATAAGTAAAGATGCAAAAAGGAAGAGGACGTAAAAGAATCTTGTATGTCGCTTGTATGATCTGAGCCAACAAGCACGTCGTCGCCAATGGTTTTTTTGCCGCCAGGGCATGCAAAGCAAAGAGGAAATCGAAGATGGCCAGACGGCTGCCAGCCAGCTGGAGTTGCCAACATCCCCAACAGACGTGATGAAGGCCGAAAACGTGGGCATACACTCAGAACCAACATCATCAAACCACAGATGCATGATAAGATACCACCGTGATCAAATAATAACGGAATGTTTTCTTGCAGGAAACTAACTTGTTTGTTATTTATTTCATCTCTATCTAGATTTTCATTTCCCAATCCATGTTACCGCAGGACCATGCGCAGACCAAGTTCCTGGACGCAGTGGATGTTCAAGGGACAGCATTGCAGGCGCCTTCGAGCACAAAAGAATGCCTCGATGCTATTGTTGCATGCAACGCTGCGTCCGATGGTTGGGACTCGGAACGTGTTGTTTCCATATGCATTCGCCATCCTGCCTTTCCTGATTTTGACAAATTCATCAGGCAGCAATTTGTGAGCACAGATGAAAACCTTTGGAAATTTGGAAGCGCGGAAGGGGACCCAGAAGGAGATTTCAATGATTTCCAAGACTACCTGATGCAAAAACACAAGACGAAGAAAGAAGAGCCAAAACCCGCAGAATCTGATGATAGCATGTCGGACCTTTGTGCAAGGGTACGGGAGATTGTTCCGGAAAACAATTCCTTAGATCCCGAATCTCCAACTTCAAGTGAAGAGTCTTTGTGTTTAGAACTTTGCCGCCAGGAACTGACGTTCCAAGCCTCCAAGATGAGAGTGTTCGTGGAGCTTGCTTGGGAAAGGTTGACTTCTGAGGAGAAAAGAAAAATCAAGAAGAATGTGCTCACTCGAGTGTACGGACCACCGTCAGGCCCAGGTGTGGCAACAATGTGCTCAGGCAGCGGCATGGCTGAGTTGGCGCACAGATGCTTGTGCGAAGCGTTGGGCTGCGATGATGCTGTTTTGTTCTCGTGTGAAAAAGAAAAATGGAAGAAGAAATTCTTGCAGGACCTGGTGTTTCCGGTGCTTTCGCACGACTCGGATCACGGATGTTTGTTCTCCGACATGGCATCTTTGAGTCAAAAGCTTGTGCACTGTGATGCGCACGGGAAGAAATGCACTTTGCCGCCCTTGGTTTTCCTTGCAATGGTCGGGTATAGCTGCAAAACCCTTTCTCGCATGAATCCGAACGGCTGCCAGCCTGGTGCATTGCGAGCAGGAAGCGGTAGCAGTGGGGAAACTTGCCATGCTTTGATTGAATTCTTGCGAATGCACAGGCCAGTGGTTTGTTTGTTGGAAAATGTCGAAGAGATGGGACGAGATGAAGACAAGTCAGACAACGTAGCCTTTTTTTTGGACAAGTTGGAAGAACATGGCTATGTTGTGGCAAGCCATGTCTTCGACACAGCCAATTTTGGCTTGCCTCAACACCGAAAGAGGGCCTGGCAAATCGCTCTTTGTGCCCATGCATTCGAAAACCCCGATGAAGCACAAACAGCTGTGCGTGCTATGATGTCTATGGCCAAAGGTTTCAGCATGGAAAAGCCTTGGTCTTTGGATGAATTTTTGTTACCAGAAGACCACCCAGCAGTGCAAGCGGAGTTAACCAGAAAAACAAATGCAGGGAGCCCTGGGAATGGAGAGAATTGGAAGCAGAAACACAAAGACTTTTTGAAGAAAAAAGGGGTTGCATGGAATTTGTTGCAACTACCACCAGAAATTTTGGCCAGCCCATGGATCCATCGGCTGACAGCCCGGGAAAGGGAGACGCTGGCGTACGGTCTGATGGTGGCCGAACAAAAACAGTTCAGTTTGTCTGGGAGGAAGACGAACGAGGCAAATGAAGCAGATGCGCCAGCAGCTTTGGCAGTGGACGTGAGCCAACGGATTGACCGGTGCCGTATCGCAGTCGGCAATGTTTTACACACGATGGTGCCAGGTCAGAAAACATGGATCATCACCAAAAACTCAGATGGCCTCATTGAGAAAAACCGCTTGCTACTCGGCTGCGAAGCGTTGGCGCTGCAAGGGTTTCCGCTGACAGCGAGTTCTTTTTCAGAAGCCCAACAACAAGATTTGGCAGGCAACGCCTTCAGTGCCACCATTGTGTTGGCATTATTGCTGGGGGTGTATACCCATCTCCCGCCCTTCGTTTGGGTGGAAACTGACTTCAACACCTCTGAAAACTTTAAGGCTGCGGTGGAGAGACGTTTCCATGAAAGCGTGGAGGGCGGCCAAAACATGGACAACACAGGCAATGCTGCTGCTGAAGAAGATTTGGTCAGGACATGCTGCGGTTTAGATTCTTCGTCTGAATCTGGGTAGACGTGGTTGCCTCAAACAATATATTGAAAACAAAAGATCTTGTGACTTTTTCCGCCTGACAGGCAGAGAATGAACCTGACGCGCAGAATAGCTTTCGTTTATAGGGCATATGCCTGAAAGAACGGTGCGGGCTGTTTTTTTCTCCGACTGACAGGCAGAAAGTAGTTGAGTTGCAGCCAAAGAGCATGCCTCTGACAAGCCGGTGAGGCTTGCAAGGCTTGCAAGTTTTGTTTTTTTCCGAAAAAAGTGAAGACTTGCAGCAAATGGATAAGTCCTCTATAGGGCCCTAGGGAATCGCCAACAGTTGCCAAGGGCCAGGGAATCTCAGCGTTCGTGATTGCTGGTCTCTGATTTTTTTGTCAGCGCTATAAAGAGCCTAGCACCTTTTTTTGAAACTTGACAAAAGAGTGGCAGAAGCGCTAGACTTTAACGAGTCCTTCGTTCGGGAAGTGTTTGGCTTAAGTGGTGGTAGATGCTACGTGTTTCCATGCAGTGGCAGCAACTGGAACGATTGTCGGAGTCAACGGCAACTCGTGTATTTCACTTTAATGGCATACAAGACAAAGCTTGCCTTGTCTGCTACTATTGCTATGTGGCGCCATATCTACCAGTGGAAGCTCGAAAAACATTGTGGTGTGTGAGCAAAAACTGTCGCTGTGATTTTGACAGCGATTTTGGAAGACAGTGCTTTGAGAAGGCTTGCGAAAAAAACGCAGTCGAGTCATATGGCCTGCATACAGCCCATCATCTGACACATCCAGTGAATTGCAGCAAGCAGCAAGCATAGCACATACATACATTGGCACATTGGTACATGTAACTCATGTAACATGTCTTTGGATTCATTGGGTTAGATCACAATAATTATTATTATTATGATTACATGTCGGAAAAGTAGTTAGCGTGCAGCATGGCAACGTTTTTTCAGATTCACATCCTTGAATTTATAGTAGTTTTTCTAAGTAGAAAATTGAGTGATGCGTTTGCCGTTTGCCTTTCATGTTTTCCTGATTTCAGACTCGAAGGTGAATTGATAAGTGCAAGAATCCCCCATTTCTTTGGACAGTCATGGCCGCATGGTTTGACAAGCCCTGGCAGGTTCCTGGTGGGTCTTCGTGTGTGATGCCGTGCAACCATCAGGCAGGTGAAGGCCCGACGAATGATGACTGAACTGACCGAAGAGGTGGCAAGGTATAGAATGAAATTGCGGCAGCCTCGAGTGTTTCGGCTGGAAGCCAGGGGTGCTGTCGAGCGTTTGCCTTCGGCTGACAGCCAGGCTAAGCCTTCGGCTGACAGCCAAGCCATGCCCTTCGGCTGACAGCCAGGCTGCAACTTTTTTGCCCATGGCCGCACCGAGTTTTTGTGGCTGCACCAGACAACCGAACCATGGGCGGAAAAAAACGGCAATCCCGCGCCTTAGGTTTTCATTAATTCAGTTGGCGACCCAATTTTTCAACAAGACGATGACGATGATGATTTGGATATGATTGGATTTTATGATGATATGATATGATATGATTCTGATATGTGATAAGTGATATGATTTGTTTTCATATGATTCGATATGATTCAATGATATGCTATAATTCTTTGAAATTATATGAGTCGAGATATTTTAATGATATGAAAAATGATATGAAATGATCTGATTCGATTTGATATGAAATGATTTGAAATGATTCTGATATGATTAAGATTTGAGATGATGATACAAGAAGTACGGATATCAGTTTCATTGAATTGCACTCTGTCTCCATGTTTTCACTATTATTTACTTTAAGACCCTATCTCATGCATGTGTGCACGGCATCAAAAAAATAGAATTCAAAATGTTTGTTCGTGTTTCTCTGGTGCGAGAGATTGGTTTCACAAAGCGGCTGAACTTGAAAGTAAGACTGGTAAACGTTGATGAAGCACAAGATCGGAAGGAACTTGTGTGCTGTCAAAGATGCAGTGTGTCCTCCAAAAAAAGAATTTGATTCACATAATTTATCATGCGTCATACGGTATACGATTATTTGTTCAAGCAACAACTGCTCCAAAGGAGTTTTGGAAATTAGCAGTCAGGTAGATTTCCTTGAGTGCTGCCATGGACGCAGAAAGTACTGTGGGCAGCGAATGCTCCACTGCGGGGACTCCGGCTGTCAGCCAGGATGGTGTCGTATTCTTGCGGGCGCGATCCTGTAGTGCCTGTGGCGTGAAGAACACGGAGCGCAACGAGATCACTGCCGCCACCTTGTTCGGGCAAGAGAAAAACCCCTACACTGTCTGGAACCGTGGCACGAGCTTGGACCCAAGGACGAACCATTGCAAGATTTGCGACCTGACCTTTGTCCAGGGTGGATTCAATACGGCTGACAGCCAGACAATCACTTTTGAAGAGTTCTCCGAGAAAATGAAGCAATCCGCCGACTTGCTGCACGAGTTCAAAGGCGCAAGGTCTGAAATGGTGAAGCTCCTGAATGAAGGCGTTGTCAGATTCCGGAGCAGCGACAAAACTGGGAGGATTCAAGCTGCTGCCAAGCGTTCACTGCAGGCTTTCCGGCAAAATCAGGTAGAGCTTGTCGCGCGGTACAAAGCCATTGACAAGGAAAGGTATGAGAAGCAGTTTCCCGGGCGCATTCAGAAGGAGAACCTGAAGACTACCACGAAAATGGTGGATGGTGAGCGGAGGGAGGTTGTGCTAATCAGGAAAGATCCTGAAGGGGAGTGGGATGTCAATGTCCGGGACATCTCCGGCACAGTCCAAGAGGAAGAATTGGACAACCAACAAACAGTGGTGAGAGGCAACCAAATGGCTGTGAAGCAGGAACATGCGCGAAAAAGATTCAAATCCATGTGGCAGGAACAGGCCAATGCAGCAAGTGCGCTGCAACCTCAGGACCTTTCCCAAGCCAAAGATGCTGAACTTGAAAAAGAGGCTGCTGAAACAGATCTGTCAGAGGAGGAAGAAATGCCTGGCCGCTCCCTGCTCGAAGAAGTCGAAGAAGCTGACCTCGGCACAGTGAGACATTCAGCCAAACAGCCGCCTTCAAGCCCAAAGAAAAGGATTACGGCTGCCAGCCAGTCCCGACACCCCGTGAAGGTGAAGACCACTCCCACAACGACAAGTGTTGCAGAGAAACCAGAAGTTGTTGCTCCGGCTAGTGGTGGTAACCAGGTCATGGGTCCTCCTTCTGGAGTTCCAAACAAGAGGAATCGGAAAGAAACTGCTGCCAGCAAGACCGCCGATGGTGAGGCTGCACCGGAGACCAACACTGGCCGTGGAAGGCCTAGTAAGTTCAAAGGCAAGTCTCCCCAAGAAGTGCTCGAGAAACATGGGCTTTCGGAATTGGAACCAGTTCTTGAGAAAACGTAGCTTGGTGACAAAACCGGCAAGAAAATAATAATGATCAATGATATATATGATTCTATGATATGACAAGATGATATGATGAGATGAGATTATCATGTGTTGCAACCACACATTTCACCATGGACCATATCAGGACCATATCAATATAATTATAATTATAATACTATATGACTATATTATATTATCTGAAATTATCTATTGTCTATTATCAATGATCAATCAGATCAATGATTTCCACTGGTCCAAAGGTCCATATCAACATCGACTCGTATCATATCATTTGACATTTTGAAAAGGACAACCTGTTTTCCCGACCTGTTTTTTTTGACCCCCCCCCTCCTTGTTTTTCTGACCTTCCTCACCACCCTGACTCCTCACCCGGTTTTTTGGGACCCCTCCAGCTGGTTGGGGCGTGTTGGGCGACACACATGTTCTTTGTGGCGCATACTGTGATGTGAAACACATTATAGACAGAAACCTGCACATTACACTCGCATGTGACCATACAAAAGTTTGTTGGAGCACTATTTTGCGTGCTAGACCCTTTTGAGACTGTTGCAAGGAAGAAGCTGCTGCGGTCAGAAGCTTTCGCTTCGGCTCTGCAGTCCTTGACAGAGGTTGAAAGCTACAAGAAAGTCTACGCTGAGTTCACCTCTGCAGCAGATGATTGCCACAAAAAGTCACAGCAGCTGGACAGCAAAGTGAAGCGATGGCAAGATGTGCCTGAGGAGATTTTGTCCATGGTGGAGTCTCTGAGACAGGAGACAAACACATACCACGCATGTGCTTCAGCTTTTCGCCTGTCAGGCAAGAAAGGTTTGTCAGCAGACAAGATGGTATACTGCAGCTCCCAACTGAAAGTGATCGGAGTTGAGGCCACTTACGCATTAATCAGCAAGCAACATGTGATCTTTTGAGCCACAAACTAGACATACTCATTCCGCATTCCAACTTTCGATTTGTTTGTCAGTAAATAATGATAAAAAATTGATGTTTGATCAGTCTTTCCTTGTAGTAATTGCACTGTTGACTTCAATTGGGTTGAAACCAAAAAGCCAGTTTCACAGTTTTGAAAGTATGCTATGCGATATCATTTCATGCAGAAGCCTGTGGCGGATTTATCCGCGCCTTTCTTGGCCAGCAGGTGCCCTTGTGTTGGAGAGGACTGCTGCTGAAAGAGCAAGTGACCGACGCTGTGCGTTTCAGCAAGTTTGATGACCTCGTTGACATTTGCAAGGTGGAGGAATCTCTGAAAGATTTGCTTGTGGAGGTCCTGGGGGACGTGCTTTCAGGAATGGTCACAAAAGTGAGCAAAAGGGCGCAAGCAATGCGAATGGGGGAAGCATTGCGGCAATGCAGCGAAAAATTGGCCCAGTGTAGCTCTTTGCGCGCCAGCTGTCAGCTCGATGTGAATCGCTTGCACCAGGCCTTGACCACTCCGTCGGACTTCTCCGATGTGACTTTGGGCATGGATTTGAACACGTACTATGGAATTTTGAAGCCCCTGTTTGACAATGAGAATTGGAAGCCGCTTTTCGAAGAATGGTCCCAGCTTCAAGAAAAACAGAAGCCTTGCGAGGTGCGGCAGCTGTGGCAGTGTTGGGCTGCTTGCCCAGCAGATTTACAAAAAGCCAAGGACTTAGAGGCTGCGCTGCTTGCAGGGGCGAAGTTGGAAAGCAGCCGAGCAGACGCTGTGCTGGTTCTCCAAGGCCTGAAACTGTCTACAGAACAAAAAGCAGCAGAGTTGCAGAAAGTCACTGTAGAGTTGAGCAAAAGCATCCGGGAAGGATCCGTGGTAAATTTCGTGGATTTGTTGGAGAAGTACGAGTCAACTGTTTCATGGCCGGTGGATGAGTTAAGAAAACACGAAGCCTTGAAGGAAGTATGCGTGGAGTTGGGCAAGGTTCAAAGTAAACAGCAGTCTTTGGTGGAGTTGGGGCAATTGTTGGTGAAATTTGCGCAAGAGTTCACAAGTGGCTGCCAGCCAAGCCCCAACAAGTGCGTGACCACACCAAGTGGAGTCGAAACTTGGACGGCCTTGAAGAGCATGCTGCAAACGCAGGAATGGCCGCAGACAGTCATGCAGGAGCTGTCAGAGTTGTTGGACCGCACCCGCAGCGACGAGCAAGCAACCGCTTTGTTTGCATCTACGCAAGAGAAATGGCAAGAAAAGGTGAGGTCAGTTTTGAAGTTGGCCCTGGAAGGTGCTCCGTCTGAGGAGTTCAATGCTTCCCTGAGGACTATAGAGGCGGAGGAGCACGCAGCAATGCAAGCGTGCGCTTTGTCAAGCACGCCTGTCTTCGATCGTTCCGTGGTTGCATTCACTGCGAAGGCCGTTGTAGAGGTGTGCAAAGCGTTGCAAATGGTGAAGTCCGGCTGCCAGCCAGTCGTGAACCGTGCCCTTCAGGATCACCTTGACCCTTGCCTTTCCGAAGACGGAAAACTTAAATTGGCGAAAGTTGTGACCCAGAAGGAACACTTGGATGATTTTTTGAAAATTACCAAGGAGCAGGGCGCTGAATGGCAGGAACAGCTGCGTGCGAAACAAAAAGAAGCTTCTGAGAAAGCAGCCGAAAGCAAAGAGAAACTCGAGGGATTTTTGGTCCCCTTGGGCGAAAGTCACTGGGAGGAATGGTTGAAGAAGGTTCCTGCAGGAGAAGTGCTGAAAGCAGAATTGAAGAAGTTGACCAAGGCAGAGAAAGCCCTGTCGGCATTGGAGGCTTCTGCTCCAACTGACACAGAAGGTTTGAAGATGCAAGCCAAAGCGCAAATTCATTGGTGGGGCATGGCGACTTTGTTGGGGAAGCCAGATATTGGTTCAATCGGCGCCGCTGGGCAAAAGGCGCGCCAAGCGTTGGGAGAGATTTGGAAAGCCAGCCAAGATGACGAAGCGCTCCGGAAACTCGTGCCTGAAGCGCTTGCCAAAGAAGTGGAAGCAAAATTGGTTGAGCCACAAGTGGCAGAAGATGAGGTAGAGGAACCGGCAAAAGGAACCAAACGAGGTGCAACCAAGGCAGCAGCACAGAAACATTCGAAGAAAGGCAAGAAGGCCGCAGAAGCTTAGACACTGACATGTTTGATGGACAAAATTCTGAGAGGAAGCGCACGTACGGCTGCCAGCCATGAGACAGGAAGTGGCTGTCAGCCATGAGACAAGAAGCGGCTGTCAGCCTGCCAAGTTGGAATCCAAGCGCTTTTTTTGCAGGCGCAATTTTGTCAATACCACGAATGGCCAGGAAAGCAAGACGGGATTCTTCCGCGCAGTCAGTTAAAAAAAAGGTTGCTGCTAGATAGGAATTTGTGACAGTACGTGTGCTGAGGACAGAAGTTAACAGTGAAACAGCATGTCGCTGCCAACAGGCTTGAACGATTTTGAAAAACAAAAAGCTGTGTAGTAATTGGTTCCTTGGCAGTGGAAAACAAATCCTCAACAAAGAGATTGAATGGCTCAAATCATGCGAATCATTCAAATTCAAATAATAATATAGATATATACATATCATATAAATATAAATATATAATCATAGTATAATTTGATACAAGTTCATACCGTATGGACCATATGATTCATATTCAAAATTCAAAATTAACCGAATCATATTTCAAGTGCCATTCAACATTCACGCCTTTCACACCTTGTTCCAAATCGCAGGAAAGTTTTTCCATTCTTGGCGGAAGCCTGCAAACGTCAGCTTCTGCTTTGCGAAAGAAACAAATCTTGCTAGTCACTAGCTTTCTTTCAGTTGCCATGGCAAAGCCTGATATTAGCCGTGTGCCTGAGCCTGAAGGGGATAAAGCAGAGCTTGATATTTTTGGTGCGCTCCCATGTAGCCAAAGGCCAGGGGCATGGATGGGTGCTGCTTATGCGTACTTCAATCGCCTAGAGAGTGAGGCCAAGAAAGCTAGCAAGGAGCCTGAAGTGGTGGTAGTTGAATCTCCCAGCCCTGCCAAGAGCAAAGCTGCTGCTACAAGGTCTACGTCCAGATCAAGGACTAAAAGGACTAAGACAACTAGTGCACTTGTAAAAAAACAAAAAGCAATTAAAATCGGATTCATGGTGATTTTTGAAGCCTGCATGATCCCGATCTTTTGGTGGCTGGTGGTAATTGCAAAGCAGAAGGCAACATGCAGCAGCTTGGCCAAGGTGGCCAGCGGTGAGGCCCACGCTTCCGCTGCCAGCGAGGGCCTGCTTTCCGCTGTCAGCGAGAAAGTAGCTTGTCTCCTGCAGCACTTCCGCTGTCAACGAGAAAGTAGCTTGTCTCCAGCAACTTTTCCGCTGTCAGCGAGAAAGTAGCTTGTCTCCTGCAGCACTTCCGCTGTCAGCGAGAAAGTAGCTTGTCTCCGGCAA
>OMLO01005653.1_pt1 | contig 10510 bp, 5 predicted proteins | sample 1674811 | NCBI WGS metagenome assembly OMLO01 (sample SAMN06265003, study PRJEB25207) | coral metagenome | isolation source: Coral host | place: Mexico:La Bocana,Puerto Morelos, Mexico | collected 2008-11-13
TTGAGGGATAATTGGACTGTCAGCATGTGCTGAAAGGATCTTGAGCTTTGTACAGGAGATGGGTGTAAGAACTGGCCCACAAGGGAGCTAGTTCCACCCTGAAATTCTCTTCCTGAGTTTCTTGATCTGTGAAGCATAGAATGGTCCTACATCCAATATTGCCGGGTCAACATAAGAATTCTGTTGAGGGATAATTGGACTGTCAGCATGTGCTGAAAGGATCTTGAGCTTTGTACAGGAGATGGGTGTAAGAACTGGCCTACAAAGGAGCTAGTTCCACCCTGAAATTCTCTTCCTGAGTTTCTTGATCTGTAAAGCATAGACTGGTCCTACATCCAAATTGCCAGCTCAACATTAGAATTCTGTTGAGGGATAATTGGACTGTCAACATGTGTTTAGTGGATCTTAAGCTTTGCACAAGGGATATTGGGTGTAAGAACTGGCCCACAAAGGAGTTGGTTCCACCCCGTAAATTCTCTTCCTGTGTTTTTTGATCTGTGAAGCATATCTGCTCATATATCCAAATTGTTGACACAAGGTAAGAATCTTTTTGGGAACAATTGTTCACTGAATGGATCTTGAACTTTGTACAAGAGATATTGGGTGTAAGAACTGGCTCACAAGGGAGCTGGTTCCACCCTCAAAGGTGTTTAAGAACAATTGTGTTGTTTTAGTATTATTGAGAATTTAATTCAGAATTTTGGTGCTGTTCAGTTTTTTGCACTAGACAAGTGCACTAAAGTGTGCTCCATTATTTTATTTGATCTTACGTTTCATTTTTCCAAGTGTTTCATAAGTATCTGATAAAAAACTATACTTGTAATGTACCTTTTTGACACTACAAACCATTCTCTGTCAACTTTAAACCTTTGTGAGGAACCCTGACATGTACGTTCAATAAATGTGGTTAAACTAATACAACTAAGACTGTACATATATGTTTTAAAGGAACTATATTCACCAAGAACAGGGACACTATATTCCTATATTCCTGCCTCGAGAGGCACATTTTCCTGGATAGAGAGCACAGAGACCAGACATTTTATAGACATGGTGAGTGTTTTTATTGTTTTTTTTTTAACTGTTGCCATGATATTTTTTGGAAATAACGTTTGGGAACAAGGCAGTTTGATGCTTTGTGAGAGAAAGTGTGTGTGATTTACAGCTAAAAATTACTGACATCAGAAATCCATTCAGATATACTACTACCAAGCATGAACAATGGTGTGCAAGGGGTGTAACTGATAGCTGAGAACAGGCCTTGTCTGTCTGTCAAATGAGAAATATGTTTTTTAACTGATAACTGAGATGTTAGAACTGTGTAGTTTACTGACATATTAATTAATTGTTGAGTAGTTACAGAAACGTTAAGAGAATTGATAGTTTTTCCAACATTTTGAAAAAAACAATAAATTTCCAGGCTAGGTTTGGGCTTGTATTTGGTGGAAGATCGTAGCCCGTTAATAGTAGCTGTATTTTAGATGGTGTATTGTTAACTCTTTGTTCATTATTGAACCATACAAGCAATTCTTGAAAGAAGCTTGGCGGCCAGCAGGACAATCTAGAAATGCATTTTCCAAAGAATCAGGGGATTTACAGAAAAAACAATCTTCACTATCGGATATTTTAAAACTCCTAAGCCCCTTTTTGGTCACTAAGATACAGTGTAATATTTTTAAGGGGAACTTAAAGGAGAAATTGTTGTGGGCAGAGAAGTGAGGTATATTTTGAAATAATTTTTTCCGTTTATTTTCTATGCCAGAGTAATGTTTGACCCAAGACTTTACGGCTGTAGGTGTAACCTCTGATTTTTCTTGAAACAGAAGATAGTAGTCGTCACATTTCATTTTAGAAAGACAAAAAAATGTGAGAATTATCTACCGTTTCTAAGTAAAACAACCTCTTTGTATTCTTTGTATTGTAATTGCACTTGATTAAGAAGTTTAAACCTCCATACGTTTCAAAAAAAGCATTTGGAATAGCTTTCCAGACATTAGTGGAAGGGCTTTTTCCTAACAGTCCTCCGATCCTGCTTTAACGGAGCGCACTAACTGTTAGAGCGAAATTTGGAAAATTAAGACCGCCTTTTTCATTTCCTGAAAAAGAACTTCTCTTTTAATTTTATCTTTCTTGTTTTTCCATAAAAAATTAAAAAGTTTTGTTTGGACTCTTAATAACTTCTTGTGGAACAGTTAACATCGAGGCCACGTACATACCAATTTTTGAAATTCCTAACGTTTTAGCGAGTAGGGTTCTTCCCATGAGAGTGAGGTAACAACATAACCAAATGTTTCCATCTTTTGGATTTTTACAAACTTAGGTTATTGTTTTTATCGCTGTCATTTGAAATGTACGTTCCTAGGATTTTCCAGTGTGATTGGATCAATGGAGACATTAATTTCAAGTGGTTTAGTTTTATTGTTTTTCAATGATCCTATCCACAGAGCTGTTTAGCTTTAAACCTGAGATATCGCCAAACTTTCCCAATACCGACATACTTTCATGCAAGGACGAGTTATCCTTCCAAATTAATGAAGTGTCATCAGCGAATTGATTTAGTTTGACTTCACAAGAAAAAGGTAGTTTAATACCCCCAATGTCAATTTTTTGTGTCAGGATTTCTACGCATAGGATGAATAATGAGGGACTCAGAGGGCATACTTGCCTTGCGCCTCTTGACACCGGAAAGTAGTTAGTCATGTACTCTTAACATCATTATAACCTACTGAGATCCATTTTCGAAGAATTTTTGAGCGTGTTGGATAAAAGGCCATTTCAAAGTAGCAAAAGCTTTTTCAAAATCTACGAACAACAGCTGAGGGAGTTGATTTGAGGTCATATAAAGCCTCACGTTTTGGCCGATGAACATTTGAACATTTTTGATTTTCTACGAAGCCGGTTTGATCTGAGTGAACTAAATTTGGCAGTTTCGGTTCTATTCTTTTTGCAATGGCTCTAGCAAGTATTTTATAATCGACATTAAACAAAGTAGCAGGCGCCAATTACTTACTAGAAATAGTGTTATCCATAAACCAGTCAATACAAATTCATTACATCATGTAATTAATACTTGTGTAACTGGAAAGTTTTGTATGTCAATAAATTCCAATAACCATTACAACAACAAAAACCAAATTTGCCACAATGTATTGGTAGAAAACATAACTCGTAGATGTAAGACCTTCAAACGCTGCTATATGCTATATGTTTATTGACTAGAAATACTGTTCACTATGGCCTGTTAATAATTAGATGTGTATTGAATACAAAGGTTGTGTATACAACTGCTGAGAAATTAACGTTTGAAGCCTTCTATTGACCTTCAAATGCTGCATGATGCTACTAGAAGATGGCGAAGCTCGAAGGCGACGAAACAAACGCGAACTTGTAGATGCAAGACCTTCAAATGCTGCAAGATGCTGCTAGAAGACGAAGGTGACGAAACGCGACCTCGTAGTTGCAAGTACCCGACATCACCGTGCGCGCTTGCTAGAATATTACCCGAGACGACCGTGCGCGCCTAGTTTCGTCAAATCGAGAACACTTCGCCCACTACAAACACATTTCTCACTTTTTCAACAAATATTCTTTGTCCTTGTATGTATACACCCGGGGAATGCTAGGTTGCCTCCTCGGGTTTTGGCCTCTGGGCCGAAACAACCCTGCGGGGGTAAATTCCATGGAATTGTTTTCGTCTGATTATTTCGATCTTGCATGTTTGAAAGGCTTTGATGAGATTCATCCATAAAATTTCGATGAAAGTTTCATAAGATTCTTTCGCAAAACTGTCGTCACCTGGAGTTTTGCCGGGTTGGAAGACTTTTAATTAAGGCATTTAACAATTCGTCTTTCGTCAGGTCTTGTTCAAGTTCACTTACTTCATCTTGGCAGAGTTTTTGATTTTGTAGAGTGAGGTGAATAAAGAAAAGTGATCCTCACAGTCGTTAATTTCTTGCGAGATTCTAATGGTCAGGAAATTTTTGTAATAATTTTTCTTTTTCCTTGTTTATCTTAATCACATCAGAGATAATTTCACCATCTGTTGTTTTAAGCTCAGTTATAATCTTTTTATCATAATTCCGTTTTTCAAAGTAACAGAAGTATTTCGTCATTTTCTCACCATTTTCGATCCACTTGGTTCTTGATCTAAACAGTGTCTCTTTCCCCTTTAATGGAATAGATTTCTTTTTATTATACGCAATTGTCATGCTTCTTATTTCCAGTACAATTAACCATTGACACCCGCAATTTTTCCAGAAAAACGCATTTTCAGACGTTTTTGACGTTAAACGGCGTTTTAAGGTCTGTTATAAGCTAAAATAGCTCTAAATTATTCAAACAGCCCCTGGAATGAAAAGTGTGTTCTTGCTTTTCACAAAAATCATGTTTAACAACTTTTTTTGCCGGTGCATGCGCACAAATAAAAATTTTGGACGATAAACCGTCCTACCACTTTAGGCTTTTCGGTGTTTATTTTTTCGCTTTACTACCTTTTTCTCTTCTTCCTTTCATTTTACTGCTTTTTTTGGCCTTCCACCAGGCTTCTTTCGGGTAGAAGAATTTTCGAGAAAGCGTAAAAGAGGCAAGAACTACCTACCATGGAGAAGCAAAGGGTAGTAAGGGAAATTTTGCTCTGAGCTTTTTACTGAAATTTTGAAGCGTTTTGGTGCATTTTTCAAGCTCCATCAATCTAATCACGTTGGGTTAGGTATCGTTGGAAAGGTCTTGTTCTGCTTTACATTTTTCGTCACAAGCGGGACAAATGCACGGATCCTTTTTAGGGCCCTATAGGGCGCTTTGGGAGTGACTGGGTGAAAGGTTCTCGGCGTGTTGGTATTTTTCTTCAAAGGAGGGGTTGTTACTTTCAATTTAGTAAATATACTTATTGTCTTTCAGTAGCGTGTTATTAAATTTCCAATTTCCGGACCCGCGTTCAGGTGCTTGGTCAATCTCAATACCTATATTTATAAAACTATTAGTTGTGTAGTATCGCTGGTTATTTTTTCTGAAGCATCTCAGCGGTCCGGAATCCTAAATCCTTGAATCTGATTGGCTAATTCCGCGCTCTCCAGCGTTCCGGATTTTCCCATCCGGAGCCCGCGTACGGACCGCTCCGAGTTTTCCAGCATTGCAGCTATTTTAGTAGCTTTTTGTTACACTAAAAATCTCCATGAAATCCTTCATTGTTCAGTTTTAAAATGAGCGAAAACTGAATCTCTTCTTTTAAATACTTCTGTAAACAACACGTGTTTGCTTGACCGAAACGTTAAACGCACGCGCACGGTGTGAAACTGCTTCAGTAAAAAAATCAACACAAACATTTCTTATAAAGTAATTTTCCAGAGAGAAAAAATAAACACGTTATTTGCCGGCTTAGGTTGATCCGTATTGGGAAAAACTGTGCCCTCGGTCTTGAGCACAGTTTTTACCAATACGGACCTCCCGGGCGGCAAATAACATATATGAATTTTTACGGGTTGTGCCGTATTTTGACGAGCCAGTGAGGCGAGTCAAAATTCAAACAACGATATATTCTCAGCGATACTACACAACAAAAGGTCCAACACCCCAATTGTTTTTTTCGTAACTTCAATCCAATTCGTCGCTTGCGCGTTACGAGAAAACCTGTCTAACCGGTCCTCTGGAGTACAAATATCGCACGATATTTGTACTCTATGAAGTCCAGTTGGATAACAATAAGATAGATAGCCTTACGGTCGGGTGCAAATCAAGTTCGTGTTTCTATTCTCTATTCTGGACTTCAGTTTTTTGGGGGAAGAAATGTTTCTTGAGAAAAATGAAGACGCGAAATTGAATGATGGTTTATAAAAAAAAACAGTTCGAACTAGAAACTTGCCCTGTTATGAAACTGGATGGACTGTGTGCGTAATTCAATTTGATACTAAGCTAGCGTTAGTGCCAATCCACCTGTTGAAAAAATTTAAATGACTTTGTTGCCTTTCTCAGGTTTAAAAATAAAAGGCGAATGACGATGCTGAACGAGACAATACAGGTAAGCTCCCTTAACATCTTCAGCATGACTAAAAATAGGTCCGCTATACGTACGTGTGGTCCTTCACCTTGCATTTGGTTTAGATTTGCCGGGATTCAATTAGGGCCATCGTTGTTTAAACTGCTTCTTATTTGCGAATTTCGGTGTTCTGTTTTAACTCGTAAACATATATAAGAAGTATTCACGTGCTTTTACCATTGTTTACTAACCTACGACAAACAGTAAAGCTTCGCCGTGCTCTCACATTAAAGAAACAAACAGATAAAATATTTCGTCGTTAACTGTTCACTAAGGATCGCGATGTTGTAATAAGAACACAAGCAAGAGGTAACCTATTCAATATATTTCCAGTCCGTTCACGCTCATTATTTCTTCATATCCTCTCACATCAGTCGATATCACGCACGTCTTGTATCGACCGCTCTTTTTTTGGTCGGTTACCTTTTTGTTTCTTTTACTTTGTTTCTTTTACTGCCTATCTTCTAACATTTTAATAAATATCTTGTTTCTATTATCACATACAGTTCAATTTTTCTACTATAATTCGGGTGTGCATGATTTCAGAGTACCTTTCTGTAGGGCTACTCTGTGTAGAGATACCTAGTTTGTGTATTACTTTCGCTAAAAGCAATTAGGAGGACATCCTGTTACATCACCAAAGGTTCTTGATATAGCATAGTGTTCGATAGTCCCCTTCAGATATATCTAAATTCAACTTCAGAGTGATAGAGTTCATATATTTTCAAAAGCCGAATAAGGTATGTCATTTTAGTGTATATTTTGTTTGCCTTATTTTGCCTTCAATGTGAGCGGTTAGATCTTATAAAAGTCTTTCACAAAAAATTGTAAACATAGGTGAGGTTTGATGAATTTTTTTTCAGTGTGTAAAAAGGAAAAAAACTCTCCTTCCGCGGTGTCCATGACTCGAACCTGCGATAAGGCTGACTCCTGATACTCAGAAGCGAGGAGAGCGCATTAACCCACAGCGCCACCCGGCACTGACAGTATACTTTTGTACAAAATTAACTAACAATGCATACCGAGTTTAACGGCGCGCAGTGTGGTCAGCTGCAGGCACATAAGCAACGTACACATTTATGTTACTTTTGTAGTGATAAGTTTTTTGGGGCGAAATTTTATCTCGCAACCACCATTCATTGAAATATCCTGCTTTTCTAGACACGCTAAATTTTGAAGTTTGTTAGGCGCGGGACGTGTAAGGAATTATAATTGTCGTATTTTCATTTGTTGTAACCTTCGCAGATAATCAAACAAATTCTATTCTACGTTACAGAAGAGGTAAATGTGGAGTTGGCTATTTGCGCTTTGGAAAAATTTATTTTTTTAATTTTAGTTTGCCGTTGTGCAGAATAGAAATTAATAAAAAGGTGTAAGAAGCGTTCTATGGTAAAGGTGTTTAAACTTATGAGCTTTCAACAGCCAGTCTGCTGTCTTCTACTGACAAGTGACAAGTTTCTGACAAGTGATGAAATAGACCTTAAAAATTACAGAATATAACAAGCGAATCGCATATGTTAAAAAGTAAAAGTACGTGTAAAAGAATGTAAAAGAAGAATGCTAAAAGTATTAAAATTAGTGTTTGTTTAGAAGAATGTTATGTCCCGGTTTTCGCTGTGTGCCACGATTCTAGCGTCTTTCCAATGCGGCTGTTGCCTTTGCCGGTAATTATCTCAGCATTGTTAAAGTCGATGGTGTGATCAAAAGTCCAGGCATGTTTCGCAACATTGGAGCCTTAAGCACATTGTTTAGTATTTCTGATATGTTCTTTTCGCCTTGTACTAAACGATCTTTTTGTCTCGCCGATGTAACTCCAGGGACAAGAGAACGCGTCTTACCCTTTTTACAATGAATCCTCACCGCTGGTATCGAATCTTCAATATTTTTAGAAATTAATAGTTGTTTACGGCTGACAGAGAATGCCACAATTTGTACCTTATGTGTACACGTTGCCCTTTAAATTTACTTTGAACGGAAAGTTGATAGTTTTGTTTTTCTCGTTTAGGGTTCAACAGCGGGCAACTGTAAAGTTTGAGAAGATGGCATCCGACAAAATTTTGTAAACGCGATGGACAAACTCGGGTAAGTCGCATTGAATTAATCATTATTCTCACGTCCATTTCAACACAGGTAACTAAAGCAAGTTTCTAGGTCACGAGAAAGCTTAGCTTCGTTCATTTGTAAACTAGGCAACTGCTTGCTGTTTTTAAAACCGCCCGAAACCTTTCACGGTAAATTTGGGCGTAAATTTGATTAGTAAAATATTTTTAGTGCAAAAACGGCAACGGAGATGTAAGCAAATCTGATGGCGATCGGTTTTGAATCGTTCCGGTTTTGTCACAAGAACACACGTATGTTAAAAAAAAATGTTGCTTCTCGTTACTCACACTATTTGTTTGTTCGTTTGTTCGTTTTTTCCGCTAAATTTACGGCTTGCACAATGCGAAAGTCTGTGCAAGTCTAAGTTGTTCAATAGTGAGCTTTTAGAGTATTATTCTTGTATTATTCTATCGCTCAGTTGGTGCGTGCGCTGTGTTTGGTCAATTTAGCCGGGCCGGTACTCTACTTTACGGCCCGCTAAATTCAAAAGTTTGTTTCAGTCGCCATGCAAAATGCCAGAGATTTTCGCGCTTGGGGCAAAAATCCGAGCGGAAAAAAATTCGGTCCGTAACTTACAGTACGGAGCGAGAACTCGGTTAGTAAGAGGTATTTATAAGTCTTTTGACGAGAAATAATTGAAAGTTGAAATTTCGTATTGTCTTCTTTTTTTTAGATGCCGCAGAAATGACCGATAAAGACAGAGATCAATCTTCGAAAGCAACGAGAAACCTCTACCACTAACTAGCATTTGTTTTGTAGTTTCCCCCATTGTGGTAAAACTTTATTCTCACGCATGCGCGTTTGGTATCATATTCTTGAATAAAACTTTTTCTAAGTCTTTTGGCGGGAAGCGTTTATATGGATCATATACGCTAAGGCTCTCTCTCTTTCAGATCCGATGAAAAAGACCAGTATTGAGGAGTGATCAAAGAGAAAAGGAAGGCAAAAATTGATGTCGGACACCTCCTCCTCCCCGCCACCACCACTAACTACCATTTTCTTTTATAGTATATAGCAAGAGTTTGGAGTTCTCATCATTGTGGTACAGTAACCCCTAATACGCATGCGTACTAGGTGAGTGTTTCAGTTGTAAGAGGTCGAGTATATTGTATGTAGCAACTGTAAGTTTGTGACAACTTCGTGTCTTCGTATCTTCGGTTATCCAACACGAAGTTATCAGTAACTTACAGTCACAACATACTGTATAATCAATTAGTTACAACTGAAACACTTACCTAGTACGCATGCATATAAGGATTTAATGTACCACAAGGATGAGTACTCCAAATTCTTGCTATATACTATAAGCGAAATGCTAGTTAGTGATGGTGGGGAGGAGGCGGTGTTCGACAGCAGTTTTTGCCTTCTCTCCCAGAATAAAAATTTCCTTTCTGTCACACGTCATTTGTAAGGCACTGCAAAAGAGTCTTAACTGACACAAGTTTGTAAAGTTATAAAAGTAATTTATTTTGTAATATACAAACAAGAATCAATAAAAGTTAAAATATTTTCCGTGTACAAATCTTTCGCGTACAATAAACAACAGTGTACTCGTAATGACAATAAATTAAACTCCGTATTATTTGTCAAATATCCGCTGCTATATTCCTAAGATGTTGTGATCAATTTAATTTACGAATCTTGTGGTAGTTTCCTCTGATAGCGATGAACTAGTTGTGTTACCGCAATATTATCAATATCCAGTGAAGCTTTTCTCTGCCGTCTGCTGCACGAAACCTATGCCATAGGACAAATATAAACACAAATACAGAATGGCTATTGCCTTTCGATTACTAAGAAGATTCTAAATAGTTCAGTTTACAGAGGTTTTAAATATCACTCTTTCAACTTACTTCTGATCAGATACTAAATTAACTTATCTGTACGACGATAAACTGAAAAAAATACGAAAGATTAAAGGTATTAACCTAACCGAGCTGTACGTGAACAACAGCAGAAACATGTAAACTGATAGCAGTCGATAGAATTATCATATGTATTATTGGAATAAACAATTTGAAACAGACAGTGTGTATCATGATCAAGTACTTCTTTTTTGAAAACATTTATCGCTTTCCGTCTCGCTTTTTGGAAAGGAAAAAAGCCCTTACCTACTGGAATAAACGCAGCCAATGAAACTTGAAGAGGAAACTCAACACCACTTACTAACCAGGCCAAAATGAAAACCCTATTTTTCAATCCGTCCTCATAATTTCATTTTCAATGTTTAAAAAGACATCTTCAACGGTCTGTTTTTCTCTTACATGCTATAATATTTTCAAGCTCCTCTAAAATGTTTTACTAGGGAGTTTAAGCAACACGACGACGACGCCGAGGACGACGCCTAGTAAAAAATGAATTTATATTTCACAAGCAAAA
>OMLO01005654.1_pt1 | contig 10510 bp, 5 predicted proteins | sample 1674811 | NCBI WGS metagenome assembly OMLO01 (sample SAMN06265003, study PRJEB25207) | coral metagenome | isolation source: Coral host | place: Mexico:La Bocana,Puerto Morelos, Mexico | collected 2008-11-13
TAGGGTCGGTCCGTATAGTGAAAAACTGTGACCTCGGACTTGAAAATGCTGCCCTCGGCCTGCGGCCTCGGGCAGCACTTTCAACACCTCGGTCACAGTTTTTCACTATACGGACCTCCCAGCCGGCAAATAACATATATTTCTTTCTCCGTCAAAGCGGACAAAAAGTTTATGAAGCACATAGAAATAGAGAAAAACCATCTCCCCTACCCTCCATTTTGATTATTTCATATTCTAGAAAATCCTGTGGAATTGTTTTTATTAATCGTCGCATTCAAGAAAAAAGTGCCTTCTAATGGAATATGAATTTCAAGACGCTTATGGTTAGAAATGCCTTAAAGCAATAATTTTAGTTCAACAAAAAAAAACGCAGTTCAGCACGTGCGTTCCTATAGTTTTTAAGTTTTGTTGTACGTTTCTGGTAAACAATGTTTTTCAACAGGTCGATTTACCTTTTTTATGCTTAAATCTTAAATGTCTGGTTTTGTTTACAACAGTTGTTTTATGATTCTATCCCTCCTTCTCTCCTGCATATAATCATTCATTCCTTCATTCATCCATTATTTCTTTGCTCCGTTCTTTTGTTCATTCATTTGTTTCTTCATTCTTCATTATCTTTTTCATTTTACTGACTTTCGTATCATACTTCACACAGCCTGGACCAAACTCTACTAGTGAAAACTTACAGTGTTTCTGTAACCACTTAACCTCATTCGGAGGCGAGCTTCTCCCTACACCAGCTGATATCGACTTTGAAGAAGTTTTTATTGGATTTGCCAGCCTTGGAAAGACTGGGAATGTTGGAGTAATTGTTGCTGTTGGTGTGTTCTTCCTGTTGTACATCGTTGGCGTTGTGTTTGCTAGAAAGGCAGATAGAAGAGACGAAGAACAGGTAAGATTTTTGTTGTGTCAATTCCCTCACCTCGGAACGCCCATTCTAGGATCTTGGCCGGTATTTTGGGCTCCGTTTACACCACGCCGGAAAAATTTGAAAACGTTGTTTTCACTTATGCAATGCGTCAACGAGCCAGAACAGACCATTTGTTATCGTAAAAAAAAACCTAACCTCAGTTCTTCATGCATCTATCCTGTTATTGACTTTGAATTTCGTCATAATATTGTCAAAGTAGGTGTAAGATTTTCCTGCAAAAGCCTCACTCTCGGGTAATAAGTGATTTATTTTATGGCTTATAAAAACAAGAACAAAACAAAACAAAAAACATCTGGTAATAAAGGGATTTTTCTAACCATGCATTCATCGTTTCTAACTCCACAAATCAGATGAAATAACGCGTAGTTTTAAAGTCCTTACATTATTCTTGTTTATCGACCACAATCAACGTTGAAATGTTTTTCATAATTTTTTCTGTTTTCTTCGTTTTAACATTTTTTGCTCGTCGAGGAAAGTTTCAATTTCTTGTTGGCTGTTTCCGACGTCCTATCCGGCATCAATCGGTCAGTAATTCAACTTTGTGAATTCGCTGTTCTTCTAAAATTGTAACTCGTCAGGGTAATAGAATGCACTCACCAGAGAGTTCAATCATCGTTTTCAGTCGCAATTTACATGAAAGATCAAAAATCATTCTTAATTTTCTTCCGCTTGGGGCCCGTAATCGGCCGGAGGGCCTTACGGGACAACAATACTCTAGAATCAGACAATCAGCGCGCGTTATACAAGGCTAAAATGTCCTTTTACGGTTTCCAGGTCTCTTTGTCCATTCCTGTGCGAACAAGGAAAACCGGCAGCCATGTTTACGAAATTGTCGTCTACACAGGAATGTTTGGCTCCTCTGGCACAACTGCAAATGTGTCCATGATTATAAACGCAGAGAAAGGCGAAACAGAAATATTGCCCCTTATGGACATCACTGGAAACAAAAATCCGTTTTCTCGTGGCAGCGTAAGCTCTTTTGTGGCTAAACTGCCAAACGTCCTTGGTCAACTGAACTACGTGAAGGTGTGGCACGATAATGCGGGCCCAAACCCTTCATGGCACCTCTATCAAATTGTTATTCGTCACGTGGCTACAAATAAGAAGTGGTTCTTTATTTGTAACCGCTGGCTGGCTGTCGAAAAAGACGAAGGAACGATTGAGAGAGTACTATTCGTCGCCGACCAAAAACAAATGGCGGGAATTCAGAATCTGTTTTACCAAAGAGCCTCAAAGGACATTGGAGATGGCCACTTGTGGTTTTCAGTGTACACAAGACCGCCAAACAGTTCTTTCACCAGAGTGCAGCGATTGACTTGTTGCATATCATTGCTTTTCTCCACAATGGTTGCCAATGCAATGTTCTATGAGCTTGGTTCCGAACAACAAAGTTTTCAAATACAGTTTGGACCCATTAACATTAACTGGACAGAGTTGATGATCGGGTTTCAAAGTAGTTTGGTGATAGTGCCGGTGAATCTGTTGATTATCACCATTTTTCGTTACACTAAGCCAAAAGCGTACAAGAGTGAAGCCAACTCAAACTCAAAAAAGAGAAGAAAATGCAGACTTCCTTACTGGTTCAATAACATAGCATACACATTGGCCTTATTGACCTCTTTAACGGGAGCGGCATTCACAATGTTTTACAGCATGATTTGGGGAAAAGAGAAGTCCAACAAATGGATAACATCGGTCATTGTCTCACTGGTGCAGGACATCTTCTTTGTGCAGCCACTTAAAGTCGTCATTGTAGCTTCATTGCTGTCTTTTTTGTTCCGCAAGCCACCAGAAGAAGACAGAGATGAAGTCGATAGTGATGATATTTCTGAAACACCGAACGAAGACACTAAGGACATGAGTCACGTGACAAACAAACTAGAGAATCCCAAGACTCTGGCAGGTCTCTACAGCCCGCCTGATCCAGTGGTCGTTGCACTTGCCAGAGAGAGAAAGCTCAATGAGCTCAAAATGTGGAAGATATTTTCACAGCTTGCATTACAGTTAGTCTTCGTTTTACTTCTGTGTGTAGCGACCTATGGCAGTCGAAGCAGTGACAGGTTTTGGCTGAACAAGAATATCAAGGATATTTTCAACGCAAAGATTGACAAGGTAAGAAGTTTAGTTCTTGCTAATGGCTCTGTCAATTCCAAGCCCGCTAATCTCCTCACGAGGGAGGGGGCGCGGTGCCCTAATTCTTAGTGCACTCGCCTCTGGATCGATCTGTCCGGGTTCGAGCCCTGGCCTGGGGTATTGTGTTCTGGTCAAAGACAGGATATTTTACTCCCTTAGCGCCTCTCTCCACCCAGGTGTATATATGAATACCGACGAATTTAATTGTGGGGTACACCTGTGGTGAACTAGATCCCATCCAGGGTGAAGCAGAAATACTCCTTGTCGCTTTACATGCTGTATGCTGCAAGAAACCAGAGATAAACGCCGGCCTGATGAGGCACTTGGCTCGTATGCAGCCTTTAACAGAGGTTTTTCAGGTTTTAATTTCCCAACTGCTTAAGTTATGTGTATAACTGCGATGATCAATCATAAGTTTCTCTCTTGTTCTTTTTTTGTACAGGTTAAAGACGTGCACACATTTTGGTGGTGGAGTAAAAACTACATGCTTCCTGCCCTGTACAGTACCCCATGGTATAATGGAAGAAAGTTCAAAGAAGATAATTTTTTCTCCAACAAAAAGTCTTTCATTGTGAGCCTTCCACGCTTACGGCAGATTCGAGTCAAACCAGGTTAGTTGGTAGTCGACTCCGATTCAAGGCACAATATTTTTCACCTGTCACTTTCTTTCGTGTCAGACTCTACTGGCTAACAAAAATAAGACCTACACATGAACTAAGTTGGCGGTACTTTGAACGTAGGATTTAGAGAAATGGAGGAGGGTACAGAAGATTTATATTACGATTTAGTTATATATATATATATAACTGCGGACAGTATTGCTTCGGCCTTCTGGGCCTCATCAGTGCATAATGACTTATGTTAAGATCGGTTGGTAACCAGAATTGACTCAAATGAATTTGAAAGAGTGATTATTTGGAAAGTTAGTAATTGTCATTATAGCTGGAATAGACTAAAGAGATGAACACAGTGGCAAAAAACAATGAACTGAAAAGTTTTTAGTTCAAAGGAAACATTACAAACAGTGATCCGCTATTAAACTATTGGACACACTCCAGGCTGTATGCTTACAAGGACATAAAAAGTTTCTTATTTAAGCGCGATCGGAGAGAGAAAAAAGTCGATATTCGCGAGGCAAGTGGCCCGTCGGGCTGGCGCTTATCCCAGTTTCAATGGCGTGAAGCGACTAGAAGTGTTTCTACTCTCCCCGTGATGGAATGCTGGTCCATCCCAGTGTTATCCTTGACATTAAATTCGCCAGTACTCATTCATACACCTGGGTGCAGAGAGACATTATGATCGAGGAGCGAGCACATCACTCACAAGGCTCCTGCGCCATCCACCGGAAAAAGCGGTCATTTTTTTAATAAAAAGGAGGGGACACCTACACAAAGGAACAAAAAATAAATAAATCTGAAATAATGGCGATATCATGATATTCCATCGATTCTCACCTAAACAGGCATGCTTAGGTGAGTTTGCCAGACATGCAAAAAGTGGAAATGTAGTGTTTGTATGCCTGAGCTTGTAACTAAGTGCCCTCGTATAAGAGGTGTCAGGAAAGTAATTTCCAGGAAGCGCACAGTCTGCGAAACTTTGTTCATTTTTATCTCTCTTTATAGATGCATGTGTTGCTTGGTCCGCCTACCCTGAATTTAAAAAGTGGTTCCCTCGATGTTACCTTGAATTCTCAGACGATAGTCACGACGTTTCATCAGGCTCCGACTTGGAGTCGATTGACGTCTCGCCTTCTTACATACTCAGTCAAAGCAGCAGCAGAAGCAGCAGTAGTAACAACAACAACAACAAAAATAACAACAACAACAACAACACCAACAGTGACAGCAGCAGCAGTAGTAGCGGGGGCAGCGATGATGATGAAACCTTTCCAACCATACCAATAGCTTGTGAACACACCGTGAAATATCAAGATTCCAAAGCCCTTGGAACTCTTCCCGTTGTTACAGCCCGGAACACATACACAGGCGGTGGTCTTGTGGCCGACTTGGGATATGACATACGCACCGCTCAGCAGGTTATCTCAGGCCTTCAGGAAGACATTTGGATCACCAGACGAACCAGAATTGTCCTTTTAGAACTTGTTACGTTCCAGCCATCCACCAACCTGTTTGCGTTTACTCGTTATGCCTTTGAATGCCTGCCGACTGGAGGCGTAATGCCTTCCTACCGTATTGACCCTATCTCGTTTTACGGTAGTAGCAACTCGCTAAGCCAAGTGATCTTCATTGGTTGTTATGTTCTTATCGTTCTAATACTTATTTTTTCGATATACACCGAGATAAGGGAACTACGAAAGCTTGGACGGGAATACTTTAAAGACATTTGGAATGTCATAGAACTGGCTTTCATCTGCTTCACAATTGCAACCATTGTGATCTTCTTCTTCAAATCCGAGTACACCAGGAAACTGATACAGAAAGTGCAAGAGAATCCATACGCTCGAATGAGCTTCGACTTTGTTGCGCTGTGGACAGACATTGAAAGCGTGTTTCTTGCTTTGGTTATCTTTCTGGCAACGATGAAGTTCCTCCGGATTCTGAAATTTAACAAGCATATCGCCATCATGGCAAAAAGCATAAGTATTTCCAAGGGTCCCATTATTTCGTACTCAATAGTCTATATTGTGGTACTGATCGCATTTGCCACAATGGGTCATATGATATTTGGGCGTTCGGCGTATATGTTTTCTACGTTTACGAGGGCACTGGTGAACATATTCGAGATGATCCTTGGTAAAGGCACCAACTACGATGAACTGGAGACAATCAACCGTTTCTTTGGACCATTCTTCATCTTCTTCTATTTCTTCAGTATGACTGTGTTCCTCATGAACATTTTCATGGCCATCTTGAATGACTCTTTCACTGAAGCAAGAGAAACTTTGGAAAAAGAACCGACGGAGGACAGTCAAGTGGCTGACTTCATTGGGGAATACGCGGTAACCATGCTTAAGGAAATAGCAGACGAGTTGCGAAGGAACAGTGAGAGGAAAAACAGATATTCACATCAGGCCCAAACATACAGCAAAGAAGTAAAGGAAAGTGACTTCTTCTTGTACTGATCAATTTGACTGCGGAATTGAGGCGAAATGTAAACACTGCACTATATCATAGTTCCTTTAATTAATTTTTGATTTTGGGTCGGCTCGCTCGTTTAATAGGGGTGCGCGCAAAGAACGCTTTTAGTGAAAAAAAAAAAAAAAACCGGCAAGAGATCAAGAGTTCTGAAGTGAATAGACCACCAACTCTATCTTCTTTCTTTACTTGTTTGTTCGATTGCCTCCTTTGTTTTTCGATCAGTTTTCTTCGCGCATCTCCCTAACTTACAAAGTCAGAGGTGTGATAGCGCGTGAAAGCCCTGAACGTGATTTCACGTCTACAGCGACTATTGTTTCCACTTACAGAGATCTCAAACTGCATTTGCAGGATTGGTTTATAGTTTAATCATAACGTAGCTGAGCCTCGCGCTTGGTTGTGCAAGTGGACTTTGTGAGGTTTAGTGTATTCTAAATAGAATGAAGCTGAAGTATGTAGCAGAATGAAAATGTCCATTTCGATGTTAAATGTGTGCATTCTTTTCATATTAAATTATACTTAAAGCACACTGAGACAGTAAGATTGGAAATTATACACGTTCGAGAATTGGGTGGTGCTCCGGTGTCGTTGAAGTTGTGTATTAAGAAAAAGAAACATTTTACGTTTTCCTGTTTTATAGAAAAAAAAAAACATTTTTAACTTACGGCCATCGTCCCCTTTTTTTCTTTCTTTAGCGTCGTCCGACCGACCCAGATTTCGCGTTTTCAAAAAACAAAAAAAAGTTGCGCAGAAAGCAATGAAGGCAGTGACACATTATTTCAAACAATTGTCACTCAATTGTCAACAATTGTCAACTCAATACAATGAAACTTTTCTCTGTTCGCGTTTGATTTTGACAACGACGTCGATCTTCGTCCATTGCCTCCATGTTGACTTTGCAACCACACCTTGTTGTTTCCAGGCTCCACGGATATTATGCTGAAGTACCGGGCATCCAAGTTCCAGACTGCTTTTCCAATTTTTTTTTTTGTTTATTTTTTTCTTTTCCGACCCACCCACCCAAAATCAAAATCGCATTCGACAATAAACGAAAAAAAGGGGATGGCCTAACCTCGCTTGTAATGATTTTTTTGCACTGGTTTTTCACTATTACACGATCATTATAAAATAAATCGATATATCTATGAGGGAGAACAAGATTTCTTCATTCACTTGCTTCAATGCTTTGAATAAAAATCAATTTTTTTTGCATAACACGCAAGCTAAATGGGAGAATAATCTTGTTAAATTTACTCGTATGTAGCCTCTCAAGAAGCTTAATTCATACGGACAAAAATTGATAGAAAGGTAATTTTCTTCAAAAGGTGCAATAAAGCTTATTGTTGGATGTGAGATAGTGCCATCAACACAACTGGCTTTCGCAGTTCACGCTACACCATGCCCTAAAACAAAGCGATGGCCACTCTCAGAAATGTAGACAACAGATTCAGTCAAAAAGAATTTGAAACAAGTATGAAAACCACACTAAGTCCAAAATAAGAAAAGACAAAAATTCAGTAATTCACTGAAAGTTCACTAATAACTGCATAACCGCGAGTGTGAAAATTTAACGGAAACTTTTGATTCCATCAGCTCCACTAAAAAAACAACGACTAATGCTCGCAAAATTTTGCTTTGGCGTGTTTTTCGTCTTGAACACAGAAAACGGAGATCTTTTAAGCTCTCTATCGAATGCTGAGGTCCATTAATCGCGCAGTCCCCTTTGTAAAAGCAGTAATAGAAAGCTCAAGTTCAGTAGCTGTACGTACGTACAAAGAAACCCGTTTCCTGCAGCAGACCGTCCATAAAATATGCTCGAGGATACAGAAAAGAACTAGGTTTAAAGAAGAGCCCAGCTGCAAAAACATGGGATGTCACTGCAGATGCGGGTTAGTTTGTATATATACGCCCTGAGAAACACATTTTGGTTTCTTCGAGAGCGGTGAGGGTGGAGGGGTTGATAACTCGAGTTTCTCCTTCCTGCTTCCTAAAAAGGAAACTTTCTTTGAAATTATTTGAAATTCATTGTTCAATACGCCTGCGAAGAATTACTTAACTGCTTTATGCACAAGCGATGATGGAAAACCAAACATCACAAAACGACTGACAACTTGAACACTGCCCATGGCGTGTTTACTTCAGTGGCACTTGTGTTTGGAAACCTGCTCCTATTGAGCAAAGACAGAAGGCTTGGTTTAGACATAACACGACAGAGTAGGAAACAGGTGCCTGTTATTTCTAGCTATTCACTCCAAAATTGTCCAGAACTTGTTAAAGCAGTTCAGTCGAAAGGTTTCTTGCCGAGATGCACTTCACAGTGGTTTTTGCGCTGATGTTGCTCAATGGGTTAGCTCTTAGCCTGGGAAATCAAGGTTTGTAACTTTACAGAGTCGAGTGTAAAGGGTTTGATTTAAGGTAGCTATGTGGATTATCCCTTTATGGATCCAGGAATATCTATTTTCTTGTCATCATAAAGAACTTGAAAACGAGAGTTTTTCTTTACCTTTTCGTAGTGATCCAAACTGAGAATCAGGTTATCTTTTCGGATTAGCTTTTGCAAACCGCCACTTTTATGTAGTCTATCCGTCCACACTCGTCGGTGTGCGGCAATGAACTAGCCACGTAAAATCACTCTAGTAAAAAGAGGCACTTTTATTTCGATTAAAAGTATACGTTATGGGAAAAAAAGCGAACTGTTGAAGTGTTGCTCAAGGGCGAATAAAAGAAGATGAAAACTTTGAAGTTATCTTTTTTCCCCTTTTTTTGCCTAGAGCCGTGACATTATCTTGCACGTATTACTGAACACTTCTTTTTGGAAAAAACCGACTCAAAATAGATAATATACTTGAACACATGTTAATCGGAATAGCTACCATTGGGACTGAGCTTAGTCATCAACAAAGAACGACACAATTGCATCCTAAAAGAGTTCTGGTTACAATTTCTTATGTTAATAGCAGAATGCGGAAAGCGGCCAATTACTACCCGTGTAGTTGGAGGAACAGACGCCCAGCCCTATTCATGGCCGTGGCAGATATCTTTAAGGATCAAAGTGCGAGGAAAACTTTATCATATTTGTGGTGGATCTCTCATCTCCCCAACCCACGTGGTAACGGCAGCCCACTGTGTGGTTAAAAACGCCGCACCGAGTCGTTACAAAGTTGTTGTAGGTAGGCTTGCTTTATTAATTAAATGTGTAGCCTTGTAACGCTTCGAGTAAATCCTTTTCTGATTTATACTTGTGCGGGCTATTCTAAGGTGGAGGGGCTCGGAGAATGTCGGTCGAACCACCCTATATATATATAAAAAAAAATGACACATTATAACACATTGACTTGGCCTCAAAATGCTTGAAATCCCATTTCGCAGGACATCAATTTTAAACCTTTCGGGGTGCTGTAACCCCCTATAGTAGACCGCGTTCGACGGTTCATATCTTCAACCCCCTTTTACAAAATCCTGTATTCGCCCCCGCTATTTGTGGTTAGAGTTACCCACCCAAGAAAAGTAGCAAAATCTTTTCAACAGAACCAAATTGAAGCCTGGTCACCACACTGAGCTTACGACCATTTCAGTCAATCAGCAAGGCTGAGACAGAACTTTCTCTCAATGCTCTACATTAAAACTTATATATCTGGACCTCACGCTTGGTCAATAACAGTGATATCCTTGCAGGCGAACATGACCAGAGAGTAATCGAAGGTGAGGAACAGGTGCTCGATGTTTCGTCAGTTTGTTTCCACGAAGGCTTCTCCATGCAGCATTTACGCAATGACATCGCTGTGCTCACACTTGGCAACCCTGTGGCCTTAACTGGTCGCGTAAGCACTGTTTGTTTGCCACAGAGAGAAGAGCAAGTGCCCACGGGAACCAAATGCTACATCACAGGTATCCCAGCTCAAAGTATGCTGAAATCTTAATACATAAGCACGCACTACGTATAGTGAGTTAAAGCAGAGTAGTCTGCATCGTATGGCTTGCGGACATGTGATTCTTAGTCACCGAGTAGACCAAAATTACCTTAGTAACGTATATAAACTTCGCAGACGACAAGAGCAGGTTGAAAATGGCTTGCATCAGACTCGACACTTCATACAAAACAATTTCACTTCACTGTCAGATTAAATGGAAGTCTCTTTGGCAAGATGAGCGCGCAGTATTAAACTGGAAACCAACAAAGTAGATAGACATTAAACCAAGAGTAAGCCACTTGTTTTATTTTACTCCGCTGCATCATGGATAGTAAAGAGACTGGATTGGAAACTAGCTCGCGTCATCAGTTCCAACACAGTGGAAATTCGTGACGTAACTGTCGCAAGCTAAATTTTATTGTTGCAACAAGTTTGTTTAC
>OMLO01005655.1_pt1 | contig 10509 bp, 4 predicted proteins | sample 1674811 | NCBI WGS metagenome assembly OMLO01 (sample SAMN06265003, study PRJEB25207) | coral metagenome | isolation source: Coral host | place: Mexico:La Bocana,Puerto Morelos, Mexico | collected 2008-11-13
CTGGTTTGTAAGCCGCATTCAGCATGTCTCAGATTCTTCTGAATAAACTCGATTGCTGCCGGCTCCATCCACTATTTATTGTTCTATTTGTCTCCTTTACTTATGATAGAAATGTTTTCTATTCGGCTGAGCGACGTGAAAGCAAATAGAAGATTAATTTTTTTGTGTAAAACTTACAAAACGGCTTCCAAATCAAGAGATTCTTCTGAAACAGTCCTAATTTTTCAAAGGTCGAGATTAACTGAAGAAGGAACGAAAGAAAAAAAGAATGAAAGAATAAAAGAGGGAATGAAAGAAAGAATCAATGAATAACGATAGTAAGATGCAAAATTTAGACTACTTTCTTCAACTTTTTTGTAGATCAATCGAACACAGCAAATTTAAAGTTCGCACCGTCACCAAAGGTTTAAGACGATGATACTGAAGTGTGACTGTGAACTGTGATTTAATAAATAGCCGTGAACTGTGATTTACTCTCAATGATGTTATAGTTTATAACCTTGAAACTAACATCCTGGTCGGAATGAAATGAGAAATAAAACCACGTCTACCCCCAAATCAATGATAAACTCTTGCTATAGCGGCCATTTTCTTCCGTCATTGATATAGAGGGGTGGGGTGGGGGGAGGTGCGAGCAAGGTATCCTGACATTGTTTTGTATTCCATAAGGAGAGCGTCCAAAAGGAGAATCGAATTTTTTTGTTGTGTATCGTGGTTTTGTGCTGATTGATGAAACGTGAAGTACATGCAACGTGATATCAACCCACTTCTGTCCTTCTCAGCGACTGAAGGACATCGTTAACCGTTGCTAATTTCGGACAGAGCTCGGGAAAACAACGCGAGGAAGAGATTAACCGGGATTTTCAGAGTTATAAAAACACGGGGGCAACATATTCACTCTTGTCGCAAAGATCTTACGTTTCCGTGCTCTAAACAAGCGTAGAGTGTTTCTCATTAGGGGTATCCGATCCATGCAGTGGGAATCACGCAATTCTCTTGTGACAAAAGAACGGCAAAGGGTATTTTATTTCTTAAATATCGACGGTATTAGTTGAAGATTTCACTTTTGCACCAACAAATATAAGAGGGAACACAGCAAAAGTTCCCTCTACACAGTTTTTCTGCTCGTTTTTGTCGACTTTTTTCATCTCGTTAGAAAGGTTACAGAAAGGCACCCCAGCTCTTCATCTTATTTGGCAGCGTAGAGTGGGAGGGGTGATTTCGAGGACAGAGGAGGGGAGGCATGACTTACACCTCCCCTACAGGTTCTTGTCATTGGTAGGGGTAATATGAATAGTGCCAATATTCTGGAACACAAAGAACTAGAAAATCCTGAGATAATGACAAAAAATAGTGATCAACGTGTAAGACTCAGGTTCTGATATTTCAAGGTCCCTTTTCATGCTGACAATCACTTTTTTAAGGTTGAGGGAAGACATACCAAGTGTATTGCATTACGACTGAGGTCACTCTAGTTGGCTGTAATCCAGTTGAGGATCAGTGTTGTGATTACTGTGTAAGAACAGTTGCTGAAAAGAGTACTGATACTGTTGCATTATCAGTACATAGATTAAGGGAATTTCACATCACATCTCTTAGTTTGCCTACAGGGAAATTGTTAGTGTTTACAGTAGTTCTGAAAGTCAGACCTTTGAAAGATATTTAATATTAAAATATTGAATCACATGGACCAAAAATAGAAACGTAACAAAAATAAATACAGTAGATAAGGATGCAGTTCATTGGTCAACCAAAACTAAAACCCAAAATGATCCTGGTATTGATATGACACAGCCAAATTTGATAAGTGCACTTTAAAGGATGTCATTACAAAATTCCTTTCTCTCACAACTAGACAATCACATAGTTCACACAAACACAGAATTGACACACTAAGATTGAATGTTTATAGGCGAAATAAGCTTGAATTGTGACAACAAGTCCTCCAACATGTCCACAATTCATTCTTTCAATGATGTAACTCTTCAAATCCCTTGAATGAAACTTGAATCTAGACCCTAAAGAACAGAACTCACTTACTAGATAAGAACTCAGAGAAGAAACTGCTGCTGAAAAGTGAGAGCATTATTTAGAAATCAAAACAAAGTCTTAGATTTGTTATTTCAGGGGCTGACAGATACAAAATAATTTATTGGAAACCGAGGTACAAGGTACACTCAACGCTATTAAGTTGAATTCCTAGAGCAGTTCAATTAGCTTTTTACTCAGTGAACACGACAATGTCAAATCCCAAATTGAAACAATACTATGAAGTATTTCATGTTTCATTGTGGCTTTCTCTGTTGAGAAAAGTTCAGCTGCTTTCTGTGAAAACTTGGGCTTAGTAAAAATTTCAGAAAGATTTTGTCATACATCAGCTGACAGAAGTAGAAATATCATCACACTCTTATTTCCAAAGTTGACTGATTTCATGTCTCTACCAAGAGTTTAATTACACTGTGAAGCAAAGGAAGCGAAAGAAGCATATGAAGTAAATAAGGGGCATGATTCTAGATGTACAACTGAATTCTGAAAATGGTTGTTTTCAGTAGAGAGAGTTGATAGTATCATTTTAAGCTTGGCAGTAGAAAATGTCCAAGAGTTAATCTGAAAATGGTCTCATTACATAGGGAAACAACATAATAAATTTGTTCATACAAAAATTTATAAAAAAAGTTGAAAATAAAAATGATCAAAACAAGTTGCTGTTGATGTCACAAAATAAAGAAATGAGGGTTAATAGAGTTTTAATGAACGTTTGGAAGAAAAATTGATTGCATGCAAAATGCATGTTTTTATAAATGTTCAGAAAAATTATTTTACATCTAGAAGAAACATTTTCGACAAAATTTACAGAAGCAACCTAACCATTGCTGAGAAAGCTGGCAGTTAATCAAATTCTTAGTTTCTAAACATCCCTTTGCCTTTGATAATTTAACTATATGATTCATAAATATTTATTTTCCTCTGCTCATACTAGCTTTTGCCATTCATGGAAAGGTATGAAAGAAACTTTCGCTGAAAAGTAATTCACATGAATGTAAACATCACCAAAAAATAGATTGTAGTTTTGTAATAGAAAAAAATATAATGCAACTTTTCTTAACCCTGATGATGACTTTAGAATCTTCAAAAAGAAGATATTTGATGATTGAAACCCTAAAGAACAATTGTTACCAACAAAAACGAGCTAGCGAAATAATTAAACCAAAATTCCAAAAGGATATATACTTTGGCCATTAGCTGCGAAGAGTAAATATGCAATATGGGTCACTACATATTTGGTATTTCATTGGAAAACACTGAGTATCGTGTGTTTTAAGCCAAATTATTTCAGTTTAAGTTCAAGACAAAACAATGTTAGAAGCTGCAACGCAAAGTGGTAGTTTAAACTCGGATGTAGCGATGGGAGCGCTTTCCAGCTTTGATTCGGTGACTGTTGCTTTTGCAACATTGGGGTCAGAAACAGGAACGAGAGGCTTCTTGTTCGTCGACAGCTTCTTTCGCCTTCGTTTCAATTTTCGCACCTTGTTAGTAATAAGCTTCGCCTTGGAAAGCAGTTCCTTTTGAACTGGTTTTGGTTTTAGCGACTTCTGGCAGCTTTGAACAACTGGCCTTCCAAGAGTCCATCGCCACACGGGATGCGATGAATGTGGTTGCATGCCTTTCGGGCAAGCCATGGTGAAAGATGGACACAAACCTCCACCGGCTAGAGTTAATAGTGAGGTCGCTGGAAATAAGTTTAAAAGTTTAAAATTACAGTTTGCCTTTAACGCAGGTTTTGCCTTAGGTTTCTTAGGCTTGGGTTTGATAACTTTGATCTCGGTTGATCGAGTGGAGTCTGAAGTGGCCGTGCCAAAAAATTTAGTCAAAGCGGTTCCGACAAGCCTCTCGAGAACCGAGTCTTTCTTCAATAGTTCTTCTTTAGTTTGCTTATCAACGTCAAGTTGTGTTTTTGGACTGGAGCCTCTCTGAGGAAGGCAACCTAGTTTCACGTTTTTTGAAACGTCAGTAAGCTTAATTTTTTCAGGGCTGACAGTTCTTCCGTTAAACAAAGTCTGCTCATTGCGCGCTTTGAGCTTCGGGAGTTTGCCTTTACGCTTTCTCCGCTTGAATTTTTTCTTCTTTATAATTCCCGTACCGTCTTGACTGTCTCCTAAGATTAAATCTTTGGTGACGAGTGGCTTTCTTTCAATTTCCTCCTTCAAACTTAGCGGTTTCCTGCATTTTTTTGCCTTCTTCACTTGTTTTTGCTGAAAAAGAGGTTTTGGACCACAGACTCCTTCGAACAGAGGAGTTAAAACAGCCGGTCGCGCTTTCTCTCTGGGTTTCACTTTGCGTTTATGCAAACAGTTCGTTGCTTTATTGACGGGACTTTTTTGTTCCACAAGCCACGAATCCTCAAAGCGCTTTAACAACAATGCTGGAGGTGATAATGTCAAGCTTTTTCCACGATTTCTTATTTCCTTTGTTTTGTCTTTCTTTGGTGTTTTCAACTTCAGTGTACATGGAGAAGTATGTGCGTGTTCTTTGATAGTGTCCTCGTCCATTCTTAACGACCCGCTCAGCTCGCCAGCTGAAAAATCTGTCTTTGTCGGTGTACTTGCATTCGACAACGCCGTTGAGCCGAAACCACTGTCATTTGACGAGCAATCAGAAATAAGCGAATCAAAATCTTGCTTGTTGGGGTTACAACCGTTGGTACGAAATTGACTAACTTCTTTCTTTTTGTCGCTTTCTTCAAGTCCATTTACTTCACTCCTCTTGGGAATTTTTAATGGCGCCTCAAACGGTTCCTTGATATCCAAATGGTGTGAAGACCTTTTCTTCCCCCGAACCACTTTCCTCATCTTTTCATTCGGTCCCGACCGGCTGTCACGCTTCTTTACGCGTTTCTTGTTAGCGCCGAGATTCGCCAAGCTCTTCGTCTGTGTAAAATTCGTCACATGGTGCGAAGAAGAAGGCGAATCGAGAAGGCAACCTTCCTCGTACCTGTTAACGCTTCCAGAAGTTAGATCTCCGTCAATGGCTGCGCGCTTGGCATTGTCCGTTAATGTTTTATTTACTTCACAATCCGGCGGAAAGCGCGATTTCAGTTTCTTCGCTGTAGCGACTTTCGTTAACCTTAGCTTGGGTTTAAGTTGCGCAGAGTTTTTGTGTTTACAAAGTACTGCTAATTTGTTAGGGATTGTATTGCTGTTCAGGTGGTTCGATGCTGTCTTTTCCTTGTCGTTAAGAGCACTTTTCATGCTGGTAACTTCAGAAGCGGCCTGCTCTGCGTTCGCATCTCTTGAGATTTCTTGGTTGAATTCGCTTGGTTTATCGATATACGTTGAACAGTATTTCTCAACTTCTGTCTTTGATAGCAGTGTACAGTTGGCTGACGAACCGTGAATTCCATTCACTGTCTTCAGCAGTTTGATTTCTTCAGGCTCACAGAAGTGCCTGCGAACTTTCATTTTTTCCATCCTAGTAAACAGCGTAGTTCGCGGTGTTGATGGCAAAACAAGTGCCAATAGCTCGGCTAGAGGTAGCATATATTCTCCGTCGATATTCAGATATGCCAGTTCAACACCACGAAATACGAGCCTTCCACACTGAGGGACTTGTTTCTCCTCCACTCTCTGTTCAAGTACAGGTTCCATACTCATCATGGTTCCCTGTTTTGTTCCACTATGTCAAGGTTGTGAAACGACAGCCCGATAGCTGCTCAAAGCCAGAAGTTAGACCAGAATCTGGTCGACAGATTACATAAAGATCTGGCGCTCTAACGCTAAAACAAACGTACCGATAGCGTCAACTTACAGCCTGCCCTCTTGCCTCAACATAGATCACTTGAATTCCGCCTCAACGTTGTCCAAAAAGCACCGATTTACCTTGATATGTTGGGGTATAGTGACTCTTTTACTTCAGACTCACGTTAGCCCCATCTCAAAAGCACGCCTCTTTGCCGCTAAGCTCAATTGCTACAGGATCACGCTCTGATTGGTCAATAACAAAGTAACGCAGTCTGATTGGTTAGAATCGCGCTACCTTGTTATTGAAATACTCATGTATTTCCTTCGTCGTCGAGGTTATGAAAATCGGGTCACATACGATAGCAGGACATTTACGCTTCAAAAGCAACGATTTCCAAGCAATTGAGCCTCGATTTTCGAGTGCTTGGTCAGCAAATGAAGGAAGGTTCATCGCGACAAGATTCGCCTCCAGCAGAAATGTGTGTTTACCTTGGTTATCACTTGAGCGTCTTGGTGTTCGAGTCAGCTGGCTTCTACGCCATCAAATACAGTGATAAGGTTTTGCATAACTATTCTAAACATATTTATGATGTGAATGAAGTGTAAATGTACTTTTTAGCTTAGAGTAATGAGTTGTATAGTTTCAAAGGTGAAAAAGTTTACTTGATCGCACGCAGCGATGCAATCAAATCACAGACATGTTTCTCGCTGTCCAAAGATCTTCAAGTTTATATTCGAAGTCGCAAACCCGTCACAAACGAGCAGAACACAAATAAACGCTTTTGTGGCGTTTATTGCCGTTTTAATATTTTATATAGGATATTCATTCCTTTGGTGATCTTAAATTCCATTTTATTGTTTTGTAAATCGCCGAGTCTATGTCAAAGATGCATATTTTAGTAACGTCAATGTCGCCAGTTCTCACTGAGTGAAACTCGGATCAGTACCCAAAGGTATCATTGTTATGAAAGTTGAATCAACTGCAGTCCAATTGTGCACAGATTGTCATTTAAACTGAAACATTTGAACGTTGAAAGTTTGTGAATTGAATGATTATATGTACCGGGTAACTTTAGCCGAATTTTATTCGGGCTTTAAAGGCAATCGTGGGTCAGAATAGTTTTGCCAGCTTCAACTTGCATTGTTGCAGATCAGATTTTTTACTAGTATTCAAAGAACTTCAAAGGGCATCGCAATTACGCCAGCTTCATCATTTCTGGTTGCTTGCTATCAGTAAAGTAGTTTTAAAATGTATGTATTTTGTTGTCCAGTATTTCGACGTGAGTATAGGGCCTTCTCTCCGACGGAGGCCTGTTAACGTGTAATGAATCTTATGTACAACAGAGCTTTAATAAACACTGCAGAGTCGAAGCTACAAAGTAGGTTTCACGTTCCCTTGTTGCTACAAATTACTGCAACCACCTGATTTCATTTCAATTAGTTTTCCTAATTGCTCAAACAAGGAATCAGCCAGAGTCGGTCAGGTTAACTAAGCAATTTTGAGCGAATGATTGTTATTGGGCTTTTCAGTAGAAAGCCAGTTGTATTCCATGTGGAAGCAACCTTGGAAAATCGAACGCGCGCCCAAGCCATCCCACTGTTTCCATGCAGAATCGCTTCCTTCATGAACGAGGAAATGTGTTAGTATGTAGGCGTTTTGGCTGAAAGGCAGGCAAAACATGTTTTGATTGCCGTTGATTCGTCAACCAAACGACTACGTTAGGGACACGATGAACCGTAAGTTTAGCCAAAAGTAAAGACATATTTGCATAATTATTCTCGCATGTCTCGAGCGTTCAACTGAAAAAAAACGTTTCAACCTCAAAGTTATAAACAAGTTCTTTCGTCAAGTTTTTGACTCGTGAGTGTCATAATCAACATGAACCGATAGATTTCAATCGTTTCTGTCGGTCCAAATCAGCGACGTTACGCTGTAGAAACGTGAAGATAAACTTGCCGATGAGGTCGTGGTAAGATCTTCCGCAATACGGACGATTCGGAAATAACAACAAGAATTTAAACACTGCAACGGAAACTAGGGGGCTGCATGTTTTCCCAAAACACGGAAACGCGACGATTTATGTTTGATACTTCAAAATTTTTGTTCCTTGGCTTGATGTCGTTATTCCTTTTAGGGTTAACTTATCAGTTCACAAAGGTACTAGACAGAGATGGTTGTAACGCAGTCCATCAACTGCTGGTAAGTTTAATCTGTACATCAAACAATATTACAAAGTGACAAAAGAAATGTTTCAAAATAACATCGCTATCAAGCTATGCACAACAAAAGGGAAGAAAAGTGGGATTGTGGACAGTTTGTCAACAGAATCTTGTTAATTGGCGGCGTTTTCTCTTACCAGACGTACTGATCGGGTTAATAAAAGGTTCAAATATTGTACTCAGCGCAAAGAGAACCCGACGAGACGCAAAAAAAAGGAAACTACGACAATATTCGTTGTAATCTTGTGTGTTGTGTTTTTTTTTGTCGAGGTTGTATCCTCAGGATAGCGTCATCGAAGCAGAGTTGTGAGACTTACAAAAACTAGAGGGAAATGAAAACTCTTAGAGTTCAATGATTGATAGCACAAGCTGTAGTTCAAACAGTGGGACAATTTCTCCAGGTTGCTTTTGATGTAAAACAAGGAGTGTTTTGTTCAAATTACACTTCTGAACTACTCAAACTGGTTACTTATTTACAGTCGATCGATGTACTGTACCTATCATGCTAGACATTTTCATTCCCGACGATAAACCCTGTAAGTCTAATTTAGAATAGTATTTTTCTACATATCCAGTAATGTTTGAAGTTGTAGCCCGTCTTGCGCTCATTACGGCATCAAGGCCTACAGAAAGTTTTACGGAAAAGTAAAGCTTTTCGTTTATAACACACTTAGGAATCAAATTGTCGCGGCCCTAGGGCTGCAATATGTAATACTTTTATCTATGTTTTGCGTTCAAGTGTCGTATTACTCAATAAGTCATCAAAGAATGGCTTTTTACTTTACATATCAAATAAGTATAAGGCCGACACGCGGCCTGTCTATATATACACAAACATTGTTACATCGGTCTTGTACGCTAATTACTAAACTTCTTTAGAGATTTGTACTGATAATAAACAATCTATTTCCTCATCGGTGAGTCGAAGAAGTGGGTTGGTTTCTTGTTCGGGTGCTTGCTCTTGCTTCCAAACCTGGCGAGAAATAACAAGAAAAAAACGCAGGTTACTACAAGGCTTACTGCCCTACCGGCCAAACTGTCTAAGAAACGGGTCAGTTTGGCATGTTAGGAATGCGGAAAACTTGAAACAGACAATTGTCAGCTGGAGTACTTTGCCTGCACCCGCAAATCCTCCAAGTAACTTGAAAAGACTTAACTCGGTCTGAAAGGAAAGTATATATTTTGAACCTAAATGGGGAAAGGACACTGCGCGGGAACACGCGCGACAAAATACGCGCGCGATAACAAAGCAAATAAATAAACGATTGATGTTGGGAACTTTAGAAGTTACGATACAAACATACAGAGCCGGAAATCCTGATTCTTCAGGGTACAAAATGCTGCACCATCCGTTATTTTTCATTTGATTGTGGCATCAATATTTTTATCAACCATTTAAGTTTCCACATAGAAATTTGCGTAATGCTTCTACAAGCCGCTGTTTACCTACGTTAGAAGCAAGAATCACGCGAGTGTGACTCCGTAAAAAAAAAACCCCGCGAATTATAGCGACATAACACTTTTCCGCTCAAAACATTGTCTGTGGATAAATTTATTACTTCAAACGTTCGAGTTCGTTCTTGCAAAACGCAACGTGCATTAGACATTTTTAACAGACAGGGCATAAGAACTTAGTCGAGAGGGAAGAGTGAAAGTTGATTCACATTTGAAAAAATATTTTGAAAATATTAGCAAAACAGAAGAAATCGCCAATATGAATTGGAAGTCGCTCAATTTGAAAAAGAATATAAAACAAGCGACAGCGTTTACAACAACAGGAAACCCAACTGCTTCTGTGAAATTCTGAACAGGTGATTAAATATTTTCAGTTAGTGTAAACCAAATGATGCCACGGAATAAAAGAAATCTCGCTCACTGTAAAATTCCTTGTTTTTGAAGCTCCCGATTAATTCGAAGCAAAAGTCGTTTCCCTGCCCTCAGTCGAACAATGTCGAATACCCGGCGCTTTGAAGAACGAGGTGTGTAACAACAGTTGCTTTCTTATTTAATGAGTGGCCGGGTATTCTGTAATCTAGCCAAAATGAGATAACGCTTCAGCTGACAATCAAAAGTACTTCATACGGAGTGCTGAAAAACTTTGTCAAACGCTACATTTTCTGGTGTTCAAAGGACTCAGTCTCAATTTCCGTCGCTTATCTTCTCCTGTCCCTCTCCTCTCGCGGGCTCGTTTTTGAACAGGGCTGGCATCCCAAACTTTGGTTTCTTCCCAAATCGCTTGTTATACAGCAGTTTAAGAACTCTAAAGTTTGTGGTTACCTTGGTGTCAGAGGAGTCCTGGAGAGGAAACTTCCCTTCTTCTTCACTGATTTTGCATTTGAAGCCGTCAAGGGGCCCAGCATGCTCTCCGGTACTAAAATGTGAAAACACAACTGTTAAGGTGGCCGAACACAGTTTTCGCGCGCGCTTTTGCTGATGTGATTCGGCGCGTGCACAAGGATTGCAAAAACAAACAAGTCGTCAATAGAGCGATCATTTTATTTATTCAAAACCCACACTATCTGCGCTATTTTTCTCTATTATTGAAAGCAGT
>OMLO01005656.1_pt1 | contig 10509 bp, 6 predicted proteins | sample 1674811 | NCBI WGS metagenome assembly OMLO01 (sample SAMN06265003, study PRJEB25207) | coral metagenome | isolation source: Coral host | place: Mexico:La Bocana,Puerto Morelos, Mexico | collected 2008-11-13
GAAAAGAGAAGTGTATAATTATGTACTATTTATCTCAAATCTAAATTATTGGTGAAGGAAATGGAAACTGAAGCTCTCGCATGGAATACATCAATCATACAAAACCGAAACCGAAACATTCAGGGGTCGAGATTCTGTTTGCTCTTGCCTAGTTCCAGTCATGCATTTTCCCAGGCCTTCACGGCGAAATCATTTCAGTGACGTCACTTTTGCGAACAGTCCTTCTGTCACATGACCCGAAACGAATTGACCGTGGTCGAATGGGAAGCTACGGAAGACAGGCAGTCTTACAATAACAGCGACACAAAATACTGGAAACAGCAAAATGTTTAAGAGATTCCGTATGGCGCCATCACTAAACTAATCACGACACTGAATGCCATCAAGCAGCTGTCCTGTATACTGTAAGATCCTAAGTTGTTTCCAGTGGGTCCTGTCGTGTCGGCGGAAGATGTGGTCCTAGTTGCGACAGTTGTTCCGTTGGCATCATCTACAGCTGCAAAGAAATAATGTAATAGTTAGTTTAGTAGTCAAACTCGGGCATTGCTTCTAACTTCATATGAACAGAAGAAACTGAAGAATTTCTAAGCTATGATCAAACTCTAGGCTCACGTTCTACCCGCTACAACGAAGTTAGCCGTCACAGATAGGATTCTACCCCAAAATGCTTCCGAAACGATGATGATGAAGAGCGTGGAAGAGTTGTGTGAATAGTAGACGATAGGCCGAAGCGTAACAAATAAAGTTGTGTTTTCAAATTTCTCCGACCGATTATGGACGCTGTTTAAAGTTGGCACTCACAAAAAAAAAACAGAAGCACAGACGACTTGCGTAACACTAACCTTCTCGAGGCGAGATTTCTTTAATACTGATCGTGTAAACTCGAGGTCTTTTCGTCATAAAATGTATCTGGCATTGAAACTCCAATCCGCGGTCAGCCCGTGTGACATTCGAAAGAATGATTGACAGCCCGTCTGTCTTCAGCCTTGATAGGTACTTTGGACAAGAGCTGATGCAATTTTCCACCAGCCTGCATGGCGAGGAGGGGCCGCAGTATGCAATTTGCACTTTCGTGCCATTTTTTGAGACTCGGTACCACTCAATATCTTCAACTGTTTCTTTCGGAAAGATGCCATGAAGTCGTTGACTCAGGTCCAGGTTTTGCCCAGCTGTGGAGGACAGACCTAAAATAAAATAGGGAGAAAATAACATTGTTACAAATCGTAACAATAAAATGAAGGTAAATGAAATGAAGTTGCCCCAGTTCCCACAGGTTACTACTCTGCTTTTTGTCAGTGTCTTATTCGGTGATCGACGATCTTAAATTAATCGTATTTCTTTCTCAGTGGTTGCTATATACAAGATATGATTTTAGTCCAATATCGCGGGGGTACTTGACAATTATAGAACTCCTGCCATCTTTTTCTACTATTTCTTGAAATTTGAAATGTAAAAGATAGAACTAACTCTTCACGTTTAAAAATCTTCCGACATTATTAAAGTAAGGAACATCTGAACTCAGGAAGCATTTCTTTTTTTCACTGAATATTTATAATCAAGCAGTCTAGCTATGATTTCTACTTACAATGTTTTGAAGAGACCATTATTTTGTTAGCAACTGTGCCTTTGTTTCCCATGCGTTCTATAGCGCATGTGTAGATAAGTCGATCGTTCAGTACCATCTGTTTCACAAGAAGTTTTCCACGAACAGGATTGTTTAACTGGATTCGCTGACCAAAACTTCCTATGTCTTTGTATCTAGTACAATTCAGTCTGTCGTCAGTGCAGTAGACAACATTTTGCTTCTTGAGATCTTCGGGATCAGTGACTGTCCACTGAAGTTCCACAAAAGTTCCATTTAGGACGACCGATTCAAGGTCGGGGCAATGCAGCCCGATCTGCTCGTTAGCGCATACTGTTCGCTCACTGTCAGCTTGAACACCTGATGAGAAAGAAACGATTTACTTAATGATAGAAAGTCAAATCCCCGGTCAAAACATTTTAGTCGTATCTTTCGTGATTAACAGATACAAATATGCCACCTATTAATAAAGCTTGGGGTGCCTACTGACGGAAGACACCAACCGGAGAATTTTCCCTCGTCGATTAAGGCCCGTATCTCGGGGATAAAACGATTAGCAACTGAGGCATGTCAGACGAGAAAATATGCAATTTAATAAACTTGTTGCAACGCTTAAAAAATAGAGATTCGATTCTACCTACGGCATATTAGACCGGTATTGATACGCATTTGAACAAATCTTAAATTGTTATGCCCGCGGAAATGTAACCATAATCATGTTATTATTTTGACACTGGAACCGCTTTCATCAAATGATTTTAATTTACTCTATAACAAAATGCGTTGTGAAAAAAGCCGTTGCGTCAATATAAATGCGGTTTTCGCACATGTGAGGGAAAAAACCCAGCTGTCACTCAAGTTACATCACCATTGACAAATCTCTTTGTCATTTAGTGTCAACAAAGTTGTAACCAAAATTTACAAGTGCCAATTTTCAACACAAAAAATTATATTCATTTCACAGTTTAGCCCTGGATTCTTAAAATGTCGCAAAATTTCAGCCACAATATTCTTAGAAAATAATTCCTTATAAAATAAAGAGTGTATATGCGGCAAAATAACTTATCAACGACTCTATTGAGATTTACAGTTTCTGAGATTTTAGCTTCAGTTGGCTCTATTTCTAAACAATGAGTATTGTTACAATGAAATTCACGTTTTAAAATATAGCATTGTTCCGGCTGGCTGTTTGCAAGCGGAAATATAGATTCGGTGAGAGCCGAGCAGGAAGGAATCTCTATCTCACACAAGCATTTCTCAGTTTGTACTGAAGAGATTTTTTGTTGATCATATTCGAACGTGTTACTCTGTTGGCTAGCTTCGATGATATGGCAAGGTAATTAATCTGATACTACGTTTATTTGGGCGGAATTTGATTTGCTACTGAGAAGTTTATAAGCAAAACAGATCACTAACAGTAATGAAATGAACCTACCGGCATTCACAGTCAGGCACAGACTACAAGTTAGAATAAGCTTGCCAACGAGAGACTTTTGTAGACTTGCGAAGAACATCGTTGTCGCATACAATAAAAACCATACGAAAGTCACATATAAAGGCGATCCTTTTATACCCCTCTATTGCTATTTTTGCTTATTACACAAGCCTATATAATATACATACGCATGGTAAGAGAAGGCGGAAAATATATGCTGAAATTGCAATGTTTTAAGTGAAAGAATGCTTCAGTGTTATGTTGCTAATAAAACGAAGAGGCACTGTTTCGGTTTCGATTCTTAAAAATGAATGTTTCTCATTTGGTTGAGTTGTAACAAACGGCATCATTCTTCTTTTGTGACGTATGTTTCCTGTTTGAAGCGTTTGATCAGTTCTGAGAAATAGATACACTTTTCCGCGAAAATAGCGAGAAATGCCTGAGTGTTCCATTGATCAGCTGAAATTTGTCGAACAGTGACGTCAGTCTTTTCACTTGCGATATCAAAGGGGTTTTTCCCTTTCTCTTGACATCTCATGCATGTCAGTCACGTCGAACTCGAAGTCGAAGTGTTTTAAAATTTCCTTCCCCACAACTAGAAACTCAGTAAACATTTTAATTAACCCTCGACCAAATGATTTAAATCAGTGCTATAAAAGAGGTCACAAGCTAATCAGTGAGTAACTGATTGTAAACACAACTTATTTAATTTGTAACAAATATATATAGTCTCGTTCTTTGAACTAGGGCCGTTTACAAGTAAAACCATTCATACGAGTCTTGGGTCAATTACATGTAAACAAATCAAGGTAATCAAAATTTAGCCTAGCGTACGCCCACTTGGTTTTAAGACGAAGCGAATACGACCATTGCCATATTACCATATGCTGCTGAACGATGAAAGGACAAAACCTTGGAAACACCTACCTGCGGTATTTAAAGAGAAGAACAATGCGTAAACTATGAGCGTCCTCTGAGATGTTTTGCGGATTGAATCCATCATTAAATTACTCCTTGCAACATAAGGCGACTGCTGAAATTAGCTTTCTGGAGTGTGAGCAAGCTCTTAAAACCTCAAAGATGATGCAATAGTCGATTTGGAAGCGTCATTTACTCGAAGGGAATATCCCGTCCCTTCGTTCTTCAAGCAAATGACGCTAAAGGCATCTGGCAAAAGTATCTTCAATTGAATTTTGGGAAAATAACTTAAAAGTTCCTTCGCTACTTTTTTATTGTCTTCTCACTTGCAGCTCTTAGGATAAACCAATTTTTTTTTCGCAGATGCGATGATAACTTTTCATATGTTTCGTGGCAAACAGCTTCATTTGTGCGTTCAAATTTGACATGACAAGGTCAACACGTGGAGATAAACCAGGAGAGCCAATACATTTTCACTGACTGTGAAAAACAATTAATTATTTTTGCCATGCCAGTAACTTTACAAATGTACGCGAATAAGGTATGTCATTTTGTGTCGAAGCATATTGTCAGTAGCTTAATTAAAATTTCGTCACATCCGTTCTCGTTTTTGCTGCCTTCTTTCATAACCTTGACTAGTGAAAGGGGATTTTTCCCAAAGCAGCAACTCGATCGGCGAATAACCGAACCTCACGAACGGAAAAAGACAGCGGGTTTTCAAAACCTGTCAGCTAATTCGTTTCTGTCGAACCCCTATTCTGGGCTTTTATCAGTTCATTGAGCTTTTCCTCGTAGGAAAAAAAGAAAATGATCATCGATGAAAAAGAAAACATGTTGTGTGGAGATATAATTAAATATTGTACGTACATGTTACCTTTGGATGTTGTCCTTCAGCAGCATTTTAGAAAACTGACAGAAGTTCGAATGAGGCCTAAATCTACTGTTAAAAATTCTAAATCCTTTAAAATTTAAGCTTTCGCCCTCAGTCTACGGCATCATCAGGGATAAGATAGATATTCCGCGTCAGGCTTATATATATTAAAATAAAAATGTGTGAAAAGCGTAGGAATGCGGAAAGTATGTGAAATGTATAACAATAGGGTACAAATATGAAAGAGGAAACGAATAAATTAATTATTTCTCCTTCAATGGTCAAGTCTTCCGCCAAAAAGAAGGTCTACCTATGGGTTCCAGCATCTCAGGCATTCTGGCCATCCTATTCATGGACAGACTAGAAACCATCGCTCTCTCCTCACACCTATCGATAAGCCCCTATAAGAGATATGTTGACGATATCTATTTCTAGACAACTGGCGAAGAAATGGCAGACCAATTCCACCATACAATGAACGATCTACACCCCAAAATAAAGTTTGAAATTGAAAAACCCGAAACAACACCTAACGGCCTCTCACTAACACTACTCGATTTCAAAGTCACCATCTCCAAAGATGGCAAAAGCCGCTCCTTTGAGTTTTACAAGAACCCAGCCAAGAAACCACTATTCGTACACCACCAATCAGCTATACCCAAGAAATCAAAGATCAACTTCATTCGTAATGAGCTGAAACGTAGTGAGGACAGATGCTCAACACAAACGGCAACCACAAAGCACCAAAACATGTTTCATTACATCCTCCGTCAGAACGGATATCCATAGAACAGTATAGACCAAACAAAGCACCTACAGAGCCATCAAAAAGACTCTCAACCCCTTAACACAGAATGGTCATACCTCAAGATTCCATACGTCAGCTTTACGACCGCGCCGACCTAAACACTAGATTCCCAACTTTGAAAAACCTGAAATCAAAGTTACGCGTCGAGTACCTCTCGAAATTCGCTTCAATCCTCGCAGTGTTTTGCTCAATTTTCAATCGCTTACTGAAATACTGTTTTTGAGTTTGCTTTTGTTCATCTTATGATATTATTTGGTTACTCAACAGTATCGATCGCGTCTCCAAAAGAACATGAAAAGAAGAGGTGGGAAACGTGAAGGCGCAGGCGGAAGAAATCACCGGCGTTGGCTAAAATAACGAGAGAAATTAATCAAAAGCATTGGAGAGCAAATCACCATTGTATATATTTGGAGAGTCTGCGCTTTCTCGACCTAGCGGAAAACTCTTACGCTCGTGCAGTGCATTTATATGTTTCCGCGATTTTGATGCGATCGATCCCAGCATTTGGATCTTCAGTCGAGTGCCATGCTTCTAGAAAAAGTCGCTCGTGATAATTGGCCTTCTTTTTCTAACTATGCTTTAATCACAAGATCAGCAACATTTTCCGAAAAGAGGGGATACAAGTACGTGTCGCACACAAATCATACACCCTCAGACGAGCTCTCTCCCACAACACCACGGAGCGTACATGCACCAGGGACAATAGCACCATCTCTAACACCAAACTATGCTTACTAAGAATAAAGGGTGAAAGTTTCTAACGAAACTGTGGTGCTGCGTCGGTGGGGGTAACAAGTTAATTTGGTTATATCAACTAAGTTGAAAATGTAAATTGTAAATTACTAAGAAACACCGTTTATCAAATCACATGTAACAACTGCAATCAACATTACATCGGGAGCACCACACGTTTCCTCCACGATCGCGTAAGAGAACACCTCAGTAGTGAAAACTCCTCCGTGATGAAACACATCTCCACATGCCAAAACAAAGTCTACAAAGGCATTAAAATCAAGACCATTGTACTTGAAAACGACCCCCCGAATCTACGCCTATTCGAAGCATTTTACATAAGAAAATACAAACCTACCCTCAACTCCCGAGAGGAATGCAGTGAATTCGCGGATCTTTTGTTCTAATGACTATTTCAGCACATCTGGAGAGACTCTTTGTACTATATGAGACAATTTTATTTTATTCGTTTCCTCTTTCGTATTTATTTCACATACTTTCCACATCCCTACGCTTTTCACACATTTTTAGTTTACTTCAATATACAAGCCTGACGCGGAATATCTTTCTTTTCCCTGATGATGCCGTAGATCGGCGAAAGCTTGGATTTTAAAGGATTTTGAATTTTTAACAGTAGTTTTAGGCCTCATTGGAACTTCTGTCAGTTTTCTTTAGGTCATATTTACTGTTCCACTTACCTCTTAATTAAGAAACATGATAATTGCAGTTCTCGACAAAAACACAACACCATTTGAGGCAGCAATGAGTGGAGAAGTCCGCTCCAATAGTAGACGGCGGTAGGTAGACGGCGCCATTTTCGAAAATTTTGGGCATTTGTGCGCTTCGTTCGCCGTGACGTCATAATGGCCATGGATGATACTTCTCGAGGTAGGAAGAGAGAGGACCCTGGGAACGAGGTTGATCATTGGGCGGCCAAATCTGACGCTGACGTGTTCACCTCTCCCTCCTGATGTGAAGTCACCCAGTGATGTGAAGTTGCTTAGTAGCTCAGCCTTTTATTAAGTGTTTGTGCTAGGAACCATCAGATTGCTTGTAAGTAATCGCTTTTTCCATTTATTTCGACTTCCTTGTCGTCAATTCACTTCGTGTTTACCTCTAAATTTGTACTTGCAGAAAAAACAACATACCTATCTGTATGCCGCATTCTTTATTAGCAACTTCCGTTAAAGACTATGGAAACTTCACTTCAAATAACTGTATGTTAACTGGCCTCTCTCTTTCGCTTGGAAGTGTGAGTTTAATAATATACTAAAAATTGTGTTATATGTAGTTTGCACTTTGCAAACAGCTTCCGTGGAATAGCCTTTTTAGTACGTTGTAGCCCCACCAGAACGGAAAATCGCAAATTATTTCCACGTAGGAATGAGTTCTCCAAACGTTCGAACTCCTGTTGCAGACAATCAATATGTTTAACCTAATATCATGAATTGTTAATAATGTGTGTTTAATGACCTTGCATATCCTATGTCGGAGACTTCGTGGTTACATGACATTTCGTGTTTCATGACAGTAGTTTATGATAAGTCTAGACATCATGTCAAGAGACAATGGACATTCAGTCACAGACCTTGATTGACCTCTTTTTTATTGTTAGTAGCAACGACCAATCACATTGTCTATTGAACAGTATGAAAAGCAACATTTATTACATGCGCTTAGAGTAACTTTTACACGCCTGTTGTAACAGTGAAATCCAAGAGAAGAGATTAAACTAAACCCAAACGATTTTATTGATTGGGGCCTACAATAGTTCGGATCGATACCGAGTGACTAACCCTTGTGAACGGGGCTAAGTTCGCGAAACCCACTAGAAAGTAAGCAAATAATTTGAAAGGCAATTTAACTTTGTTCTGAGTTGAGGGTGAAATGTACTTCATTTAATATCTTGGTTTAACTTGCATTCACTATATAGGCCCCTCCAAAATTATAATATAAACAGGCCTTCTGACGGAGTGCGGGAAAAAAAAAGAAAATTGTGCGTTTTTTGGAAGGCAAATTGTGCGGTAAAAACGGCGATTGTGCTGGATTGCGCAATCGTGTAAACAAACAAATATTCGATCACCGGGCCCAAAAAAACTCCGACATGGTGGAATTTCTGGATAAATGAAAAGTGCAGCAATTGCCCTCTTAGTTTAGCAATTAAACGTAACTTCTTTTGCTACAACTTTGGCCAAAGTTTGTATGAACAAAATCATGTTGAGTGACACGATCGATTAAGTTTATTTAAAACCGTAATTCCCGGGCATAATTCCGCTTCGAAATAAAATGTTTTCGACCAGAAAAAGTTACTTTATGAAAAATCCCGACATTTTTGTACTTTCTTTGATATGTAGTTTGAAATTGTCGCAAAAACCACAACACCGAGACAAATGCAAGTTCAATTGCGTGTGGCGGTACATTTCTTCGGTGTTTTGTCTTTGCTATCCGAATCGGTTCATACGTATATGTATATATTTAAAACTGAACGAAGAAACAAACTTGTTAGGGAGAAATTTTGTTTTGGAAAGACCGAAACTAGTGCCCAGGCCGGCACGAAGCTATGAAGAGATGCCTTGTTGTTTTTATATCCGCTCGCGGAAAGGGGTGGATTTCTTGATTGTTTTGCAAGGTTAATAGCCTAAATATAGCCTGAAAAGCTCCTTTAAACCATGCCAATCGATGGGAGTACCGAGTTAATTAGATTTTTAACCAAATCTTTCCATATTGTTCGGGATTTCGCGGATTTTCAAAAATTGTGCGGGATTGTGAGGCTTTGATCGAATTGTGCGGTCCCTCACCCGCGCACCCCTATAAAGTTGTATGCTGATGACCCCTCAAAGACAAACTGAAAATGACAAAAATTATAAACTGGGCTTCCAATAATCACTTGAAAAAATTTCAAACATTACATTTTGTCCCTGCTTTTGCATATATCTTAAATATCACAGTTTGCGTAATTTTCATCAGGACAATAATGTGGCCTTTGAATAATTATTGTAGCTTTTGTTGATGGGCTAACGAAATGTAGTAAATATCGCAGTTTTCGTAAATTGTGTAATTTTCGCAGTTTTTGTAACTTTCGTGAGGCCTTCCTTGCAACCCTATGAATAAATTTTGTAGACTAAATAAATTTTGTAGACTTTGTAGTTTGTAAATTTTGTAGACTTTGACGATGGTCTTGACAATTATCACAAATATCGCAGTTTTTGTAAATTGCGTAATTTTCGCAGTTTTCATAACTTTCGTGAGGCCTTCCTTGCAACCCTATGAATAAATTTTGTAGACTTTGACGATGGTCTTGACAATTATCACAAATTTCGCAGTTTTCGTACATTTCGATGGGCCTTCCCTGCTGCCCTTTCAATAAATTCATAGATTTTCTCGATGGTCTTGACAATTGTCAAAAATTTCGCAGTTTTAGTAAATTTCGTAATTTTCGCAGTTTTCGTAACTTCCGATGGGCCTTCCTTGCTACCCTTTGAATAAATTTCGTAGATTTTGGCCATGGTCCTGACAATTATTGCAAATTTCGCGGTTTTCGTAACTGCGTTCAATCCTGGTCATTACTCCCTAGGGGAGTCAGGCTGGTGTAGTGGTCATCACTTGCACCTCCCACCTCTAGGTCCTGGGTTCGATTCCTGGGCTCCGCATGTGGGCTGAGACTTGTTGATCTCAATCTGACTCCAAGGGTATTTCTTCGGTTACTCCGATTTTTCTCCCTCAGCAAAATCGACTCCCACCTTATTCCATCTGGCTGTGGTGCTGTGCTCCGAGGTCATGCATGGGTCGTATTCTTTGGCCGAGCGCCTAACCGGCAGCACAGCTCCTTCCGGTCCAATCTCGTCGAGCTGCGCCCTTTGCAATTCACTCTCAGACTGCGAGAAAGGGTGATTAGCGAGCCAGATATTATTATAAGGGCGTAGTCACTGAAGGTAATGTCCCTTAAAAACTCTCATTGAACAAGAGTTTAAAAGGTACCATGGATACATCAGTCGTTTGATGGGTATCTCAGTTTGTTCACGCCATTCGTTCTTGTCTGGATCATAACATTCAATCTTTCCTCGTGTTCCACTCACGGACCAAACGGAATCGCTCAGTACATACAATTTGCTATCAACACACATCATACATCCCTGTCGGGTGCGTGGGATTCTCAAACTTGC
>OMLO01005657.1_pt1 | contig 10509 bp, 7 predicted proteins | sample 1674811 | NCBI WGS metagenome assembly OMLO01 (sample SAMN06265003, study PRJEB25207) | coral metagenome | isolation source: Coral host | place: Mexico:La Bocana,Puerto Morelos, Mexico | collected 2008-11-13
CATCACTTCAGCAGAACTTTGGGCAGTCTTTGATGACAATCTTTAAAGACAGCCATCTCTTCAGCAGAACTTTGGGCGATGTTTGATGACAATCCTTAATGACAATCTTTAATGGCAACGCTCTTTTTGAAGGAACCCTTCGCGGCCGCTTTCGGGAAAAAAAAACATCACACCAAAGGCTAACGATGCTGACCATCGAATGGACATTAGTCGAGCCCTCCCCACAACCTCTGGAATCGATGCCTTCTAAAGTCTTGTCACACCTCGAATAGAGAAACATACATCATGGTTTAGAGAGGTGGTTCTAGCCCCCAAGAAAAGTACGAATTACTGTAAATGAATTAAGGAACGACAAGTCAGCGAATACATGAATGAGTGAATGAATGAATGAATGAATGAATGAATGAAATGAAGAAATCATAATCTCATATCTCATCTGATGAACTCTTTCTGTATCTCCCAAAGGAAAGCTTCATGTTCCCAACTATGACTTAGGGATCATCCAAGGCAAAACCTGTGCCGCTGGTCTGGCTGCTGGGAGAAAGGTAAACGCAATCTATGCAAACTATACGCATCATTGGAAACTCATCCTCTTTTGTGAATAAATCAACCAAACCATAGAGATGACTCTCTAAATTATCAAGACCATGATAGTCCAAAGCAACACATCTTGTCATACGGGCAACTTGTGCGCTTGCACAACAACATACAGTATACCATGCAAAATCGACATATCACCTAAGCCAGCAACTCTACATGTTGGCAAATGTTTATCTTAGGATTTCCAGGTTACCTACCGTCGCTCATTTCAGGGCTGCGAAAAATATAATATATATATATATATATCTCATATATAAATATATACATATGTATGTCTATTCTGTACCTTCCTGTACAGCCAAGGTCGGAATATGTTCAGGAACTATTGGCCAAAAAAAATACTTACCACAGTGCCAATGCGCCATGGATCATGGATCAAATTCCTCCAACCGGCACAATACGATGCTTATGGATAGACATCATAAACCAAGGATCCAAGAACTCTTGAGTCTATGAATGCAAAATACTTGGAGATTCAAAAAGGACTTTGAAGTAGCTAGATTTGATGCATTTGGGACATGATGACTGATTTTGATGCGCAAACAAACTGAATTCTAAATAATCTGTCTAAATCTATTGCAGGATGATATCCCCACCAAGTCCCACCACGAACCAAATGATGGTGAGCCGCGAACCAGCTTTCATCCATCCCTGTGGTCACCATGTCCAAAGAGAAGCCAAGCTGCCCAAAATGGCCGAACATGTGGTCATTTCTTTTCAATCATCACAGCCTTCTTTTGAAGCAATGTGGGTCCTGGCCAAGAAGCGTTTTAAAAGCCAAAGTCTTCATGAGACCCCAACAGCAAAACAAACAGAAATAAGCAAAGCAGTCAGGCTTTCCCAACAAATATATCCAGTAATATTCAAAGCCTACAAAACAAGGATGTTACCAAAACGTGAAGAACGTCTACCTCTTCAAAAAAGTGACCTATTCACACCTCTTTTACCCTATTTCTCCGACACTTTCGTTCTCTAGTTCTCTTGCCCGAACCCCAAAAGCCCTGTTCCGGAAAAAAAAAGCGTGGAGCCACTGGGAATGAAATTTGGTCAAGTCCGGTGCTGTAACTTTCAATCAGAACACCTTCCTTCATCCAATTCAGCAGCTTGGGTCTTTGCAAAGAGATGGGGCTCATCATGTTGAGATTTTGTAGCTTTGCCCTAACCTAGCTTTGTCATGTTGATGAAAAAACACCTTTTTTCTGCTTTGCTACACGCTGGTTTTAGTGTATTTCCCACAAATCAGCATTGAAACCTAGTACAAGTTACATCTGAAGTCTCTTCTTGATGTGTCACTGGTACAACAACAACACATTTAACTCCACAATACTGGTTGATGTGTAACTGCCATCAGGTATCAGAACAACAAAACTCGTCCAAATCATGTCAAATCCATCGTCCCCAGTTTGAAAACATCATCAATTCAAATTCATGTTGCCTCAGCCATCCCCCTTTTTGTACCTGATCTCCCCCGCTCCTGGCCCGCTCTCGATATCCTTGGCAGAGGCCGGAGCACCCTCATAGATAGTGTTCGCTTCCATGTTGCTTCCTGTAGCAAAAATGATGCTCCAACGTGGTGCTGCGAGACACTGTTTGATGGTTTGGAGGTGTATTGACTTCCTAGAGAACTGATGCAACAAGTGAAGCAACGGATTTTTCCCCCAACAAAAATATTGAAGTGAATTGCATTCATTGAGAGACCAGTGAAAGTGAGCCTCTTCAATGACTTGTCCAGACATGCGCTCTTATTCTGACAGTAATATATCATCGCGGATGAATGGAGTGGGGTTTTTCACATGAGTATGACCAACAAAAAAAATTGTTTACAAGAGTTAGGTGAGCTTTATTGGCTGGTTTCAATGATATCATTTTGGGTATTTTCAGAAATTTTGAGGGCCCAATATATTCAGAGATCCAACTTTCTACCCCCCTGCCCCGGCCTTTGAATGTGACGCTTCCGGGTCGAAGCACAGCACCATCCCCAGCATCACACATGGCAACCTGAGAATGTTCAAAGTGGGGCCTTTGAGGAAAAAAACGTGGTAAAATTGGCAGGTTTTTTCCAGTGAATTAACATATCCTCCCTGATAAGGCATGTTTGAAGATGGTTTTCCTTTTCCCAAGGTGCTATATGTTAGTTTCTTGGAGTGTAAACTTCATGATGCTTCAAAATCATGAACAAAACCATCATAGTTAACATGGTTTTTTAGAGCATGATATCAACCCCCATATCCTTCTAAATTCTGAAGGGAACACATATACTAATGTGCAAGGGGCATGTGAAAACAGACCAAACAGACCGGTCTGAGGGTTGAAGGGAAACCATACCATTTGGGTGAATGAAAAGGTATTTCACCAATCAGGTCACTTTACGATGTAATGAGATGTGCTGTCACTGACTCACTGACATGGTTTTTTTCAGAGCCAGTGTTCAAGGCCAAGTAGCACTGAAAGTACTTTCAGCTCACTTTGGCAACACAAATCTCACAAAAAAGCCACTCCGCCATATCCACCAACCTTCCATTTTTCGGTACCGAGAAACAGAAGCACCTGACATGATGGTCACTCGATGCCCAATTTTGCAGTGCGCAAACTTCAGGCGATAATCCTGGAGAAAAACACACCACCCCATGGCCACATGTGTCACAGGGGATACTCAGGGAACCGGCTGTACGTGGCAACAAAAATAACGAATGTCTTTTACAGGGTCAGTGCTGGCATTTTTTTTCAGGAGGATGTTCATTGAGCAGATTACGGTAAAAAAAAAGTGTTGTATCATTATGTCATCATTTCAGAGAACATAATTTAACAACCCTCTTGGCCATACACCATTTAGTTTCTAGTAAAGAAGCACCTAATAGTTCTGCATCTACGGAATTTTTCCCCATCTTTTGCGGCTCGAAATTTTCATCTACGGACTGCTGGCTTGCAACGGCAATCCAATTGGTCCTCGAAGGAATGACACGTCACCCGGCCATCATAGTCCACAGTGACATCATCACCTGTGGTCACAATGGAATCATCTCCAAAAAAAGAAGCCATGATTCACCTGATGTTTGACCAGAGCGCCTTGGTTTGACAAATCATCAGCTCTTGATGTAATGAGTCTGACACTGTGCTGCTACTCCGTGATGCACCCAATCTGTAACCAACCACACAGCCCTCACGATCCCCAAAAGCTGTGAGCTGCTTCAGAAAAGCCACCGACTTCTGTAAAAGGAGCATCCCACAACACCAGTTCATTCCTGAACACAAGCGACGGATGTATCAGTGGAGGTGAATGGAAGTAGCATGTTTATTCACACGAAAACACAATCCACGCTTTGGACAATCTGCTTTAAACAATGGAACATTTCAATTAGAGCAGTATATAAAGTGATGAGATTCGCCTACATTCGTGATACTATTCAGCCACTTTCATGAACCTTCCCAAAACAACCAATCTTCATGAACCAACAGGAACCATTCCTGAATCCACTCTGGATCTCCCCAAACCCCACAAAACGCGTTCGCTTTTTTCGTTGCTACCCACGCTGGCCAAGGTGCATGCAGAAAAAACGCTTGCCCACTCTTGCGCCCAGCAGCCGCAAGATGGGTGCTTGCCAGCGGCTGCCAGCCGTCTGAGATGCAATTTGGCAGTTTTACGCCCACAGATTCAAAGGCAAACATACTTAAATAATACATGAGATTACATAAGATTACATCATATAAGATTACATCATATTACATAAGATTACATCATATTACATAAGATTACATCATATTACTTCTGCGTGATATTACATGATGTCATGTAATTTCCCTTTGAAAAATGTATATACCATGCACGTGATGCACCACCCCATATATCAAACACAATCTCCCAATACGCGTGGTGAACATTGTCAATTTCATCGAATCTATCAACCGAACAACGACCAACGTGAAATGAGTTTAACAGGTCGGAATTTCTTCACCTGCTTGAGTTGCAAGTTCTACATTTCACCGGCACAGGTATTGTCATTCACACAAAGGCTAGATAATCAAATGTAATGACATAGATCTACATACTGTAGATGTTTTTAGGAGACTTATTTTCAAAAGAAGCCTTAGACAAACTTGGAGAACCTCTCAACATCTCTTAATGCTTCGATTGGACCCTTGCATCACCATCCCACCTGAAATGGAAGCTTGAAAACGCGCTCTTGCCCATTGACAGCTGTAAGCCATCGCGTTACGGCGGTGGAATAGTAGGCCTCAAGGGTGTGAACATGATTTGTGTGGTCAACATTCACACCAAGAAATGTGGAAACAAAAAGAACAGACAGAACGAGATGTATAAATATATATATATATATGTACATGTCTATTTATATTTGTGAGAAAAAAACAACTAAAAATCAGCGCTTTTCTATACTTTTTCTCTGTGCACTTACATGCTGAATCATAAATAATCATACATTGCCTCGTGAATCTGCACAACTCACATCAACAAAAGGTTCCCCCAGTGGCGCTGACAAAATGGTTATCCCTGAGCTCCCCAGCGTTGCTGCGAGGAGCGTTTCCATTGAAGAGCATGTTTCCCAGCACAACCTGCACTTCATTGGTTCCATATGAAAAGATTTTGTTGATCGACAAATAGTAAATTAGATGGGAATAGTGAATGAAATCAGTTAAAACATGGTGAATCCGGATGTAAAGGTGATTTAGAAAACAATCTCTTCCTTTTGAAGAACCAGAAGTAGTTGGTGGTTGAAGCACTTAGCATACTTAGCTGAAAAAAGGTACTCGTCAAAGTGGATTGAACTTCGACTCCTTCATCCGTTTCGAGCTGGAAAGTTCTGGAAGCTACACTTGCCCCAAACATTGCAAGGGAAACGCTGTAGATTCAACAGGGAATAAGAAACACATCTAAAAGACAGATGCATCTTGTTTCCATTGCTATGTATTGCAAATATACAGTAGATTGATTACCTCAGGGTACAGTAGCAATAGTATACACAAACTTTAGTTTAACATCTCAAGTAATTCTGTTAACTGGTCGACCAGATATGACCTCAAAAGTAGGAGATTGATGGGACACACCTGCAACATGCGAAAAAGATATGTGATGCCTAGTTTCTGAAGTATCCTGCAGGGTGTCAAGACAACGTACTCCCTCCTACCTTTTGTGGTTTGGAAATATATCTACCCTCCCTGAAACTAACAGTTCGCACCTGAAAATGGGTGGTTGGAAGGCTACTTTCCTCATGGGAAACCCTATTTTCAGGGGCGAACTGTTAGTTTCAGGTAGGGTAGATGATCGCTACATCCATGTTATCTGTGGATCCCGAACCGCATGGACCCGCGACTCCCATCCCTCTTGTCACCACTGGCGCATTACTTTGCCCCCTTAGGCTCCAATGGGATTCAACTAACCAGGAATGCAAAGACCTGGAGGTTGTACTCGTTTCACATGTGATTAAAAAGTATTTTATGATGTTGTTTCAGTTGTTTCATGGTTCCCATCAATTGAGGGTCTATGACATTTATTGAGGGTTTCCCTGAATCAAAAACCTAGTTTTGAGAGGAGTTCATTGTTCATTGAAGTGCTCCAGTGGGGATGTTGTGATGTTGTTGCAATACCCGTACGTCCTATATTTCTGTTTCCAGATGGAAAGGGGACTCTTTTTAATTCAAATCAGTCCCTGAACCTAAAACCAAGACCATCTCCAAACTACATGAATCCATACATCATACATATCCCACAATTGCAGTAAAAATCACAGCTATGTAAGGACATCATATCACCATATCCGTAAGGGTCCACGTGGCTTGGCTTCTCAGACACACCAAGCAACCGAGAACAGGTACCATGAGCCCAGACCAAAGGCGATGTAAAGCAACAACAAATTGAAGGGTTCCTTAACCATAGCTCTGAGAGAAGGGGCTGTAAGGTTTAAAAAAAAACACAGACATGACAGTGTCTTTCACTGCTGCTTTTTTTTTTCAAGCTGTTGGAATTATGCAATCATTTCAAGTCGCCAAGACTTGGCAGGTTTGTTAGCCATATCATTTTGTCACAAAGTCACAAAGAGAAATCATAGCAGCTGATCTCATGGAGCTATTATAAACTCACTTTTTTCATAGCTTCCTGTGATCCCAACAACTTGCAGGAAAAAGAACCAACTCTCCGTTTAGGATGTGGCCAACTCCCCGTTGAAGTTCAGTGAGCCTTCAACAAAAAAAACAACCCCAAATTGATAGGAACATTGTAAAATTCCCAGTTTATCTTCGAATCCCAAAGGCAAAACGTCAAAGAGCTAATACAAAAAAACAACATATCCAATTTTTTCATGTGTGTTTTTTATCCACTTGCATTGGAAGTTGTTGTAATCACGGCAAAAAATGAGTAAATTTCGAATCAACCCCAATCAATTTCCATCAGCCAAGGCTCCCAAATTTCCGTCACATAAGGACAAACGAAACGACTCACCACAAAGGCCATGAAAGTTGTGGTGCCTTGTACTCCACGAGACAAGAAGACATCCATGACCTAAGGGATACTGCAAAAAACAGGAAATATCAACAGGCTGTCAAGTTGAGAAAGGATATGTAGGTTACGGTTGATACAATTTTGATATATGTCAACGCTTGCCGTCAAAGAATCATTGGATGTACAGTATCTAATCCTGAAAAAAATGAAAGGGAAACTATAGAAACTACGTCTTATGAACTGGTGCATAAATTGGACTACCATCAAGAGTTTGCCTGGTGGGTTAGTCGGATCACAAATATCCAAGGCATGGATCTTGTGGGCCATATTCAAACCATGCTAAACAAACTCAATGGACTCTCCGTCTGGATGTTCCGTTTCGAAAACAACCGGATATGATATACCCACAATAAAAACCAACATGGCTAGTCTTAGGCACACATTTTTGTCTCAACCTTCGGCAAATCAAAAATACGAGGTGCTACTTTTCAAAACGATGCCCAAGTGACGCTGGTACTAAAGTGATGCCAGAAACGCGCCAAAGCATGAGCTTTCTCAGGCCCTTGGTTTACGCCTTGGCAGCTTTTAATTACAGGGGGTGGAGGTATATTTTTTTTGGAACGATCTCAGCTTGGAAAAAAAACATGAAGGTCATAAAAGTCAGGGTTGTGGGGTTGATTGATAATTTTCTGGAACATGTTTGTATGTGTATGTTTTTTTGGATTCTGAATTTCAGTTGGGAAAAATTGTGGTTTGGATGATTCACCAGAAGGCTCGGGAAGATCATTGTCAACAACTTTTGATTCATGTACAAATGGGTCAAACAGTGTCCATGCAAATCAATTCATAGCTTAGGTGTATCCTTGTCCCACCCTGCCAGTGGAAAGTATATAAAGGTTAGTAGGGGTTCTTTATTAAAATATTCGACTGTTTGTGGAACCGGGCTACACACAACTCATACCTTGTTCATGCAACATCCTGAAAGATCAGAAGATCACTCCTTTCAAAAATCAAAATGTCTCGAAAAACCAGGAATGAAAAACCGTTCCACATTTGCCACTAAGAATGCAACATGCAACAATTCCACAAATTTTTCTTTCTCCAGCTGCAGTTTCCCAACGCTATTGTTTTAATCAAGACACCAGCCGCTTGGCTGCTGAGACGTCGGAATTTCATGGCGGGATTGCCGAAATAGCCTTGGGATATATCACGGGGATCAAAGCACAGGTTTTGCCCCCTTCCCAAAAACCAGTGGCAAATCAAGGTTATAGGAACCCAGTAATCACATGCAAACCATCGTGGTAGCCACTGTCTACTGGGAGAAAGCGCAACATCTATCTGGCTTTAAATTCTTTCAATCTGGCTGAAGTTCCACAAACTGAATCGAGGTAATGAGGATTCCCTTGAGGAACTGCCACTTTGTCATTTGAAGTCAACGGAGCTCACCAGAATTTGCTCAAAGAGACACTGGACTACGTATACATCTCCATGTTGCATGCGCATGTACAACATGTTTTGCACAAAACGGCCGCCGCCATCACCACCCCCACCACCATCAGCATCAGCACAAGCAGCTAACACGAAAACATAAGAAGCAGAGTTTGGTCCCTGAACTTCTTCCAAACATTCCTCTTCTGAAACTGATTATTGGCTTCAATCCATATGGAAAATAAAAGTCAAGTTGGGAATGATTTTCCCAAATAGAGGTTAAACGAAAATATTTCACGCTTCACGTTTGCGGACCGACTGTACAAAAATCTGCAATGAGCGTGAGCAAGGTCGCAAGGTCTGCAAGTTGCTGTCGCTGCCTCAGTACCTACATCTTGCAGATAACACCACATCTGTGCACAATCATGCAACCCACTCCTGCAGCCCAAGACCTCTTAAGTGGCCCCCTGTCAGAAACATCTGGAGCAAGTTCTGTCCATGTCAGCTTTTCTAGCCCATCAACAGGATGAGGCTTAAAGATACCACCATCAGCACAAGCAGCAAACACGAAAAACAGAAGCAGAGTTTAGTCCGTGAACTTTCCTCGAAAATTGCTCTTGTAAAGCTGGTTGGTGTGTTTCAATCCATTTGACAAATATTACAGTGGTCAAATTGGGACTCATTTCCCCAAATACGGGTAAACACAAAAGATATTTGACAGACCACCACCCACCCTCCAACTAACAGCAAAAACCACCCGAAACTTGTATGTTGGAAAATGAAACATAATAGAAACATATTTATCATATTTGAGAACCCCACCACCTAGTAAAAGTGTTGCGTTCCTTCCTGCCATAAGTTATGGTGTCTGCAACTACGTGAAACTGCCCAAAAAAAAGTTAGGAAGTGAACCCTCACCCCCCCAACTTGAAGTGTTCGAACCCCTATAGTTAAAGCTAGCTATTTGGGGAAAAAAAAGTCGATAGGAAGTGAAGTGAACCTCAAAAAATCTTTACACGCCCGTAGGGCGGCGCCCTCTGTCACGTCAAGCTGCTGAAGTTGGGCTCTTCTGGTCGTTTTGGGAGCCACGTTCCCACACCGCAGAAGCTGTTGTCCTTTTGGTGAGGAGATTGACCAGGGGGAAAACATGGCGGGTTAAACCCTTGAGAAATATGAGGTGTGTCAATTCCCCCCCAAGAAAATAAATGGTGCAAAGTCTGCAAAAAGATCGAACAAACAAAAACTTCCAAACTTCGAGTGAAGTATTTTTCAGGCGAAGTTGTTGGTTGGAATCTGACATTTCGAGGTCACATCCCCCATAGATATGTACAAATCAAACCTACAAGGCTTGTCAAAAGCTATCTGCTGGTCTAGCAGGTGGTTTTTTTGGCGGTATTATTTTGAAGGGACCCAAACTTTTACAACCCCGAAAGATCCGTATCTAGTTGCTGGTTGAACCAACCCCTTTGAAAAATACTAGTCAAAATGGCTTCATCTTCCCCAATTTTTCGGGGTGAAAATAAAAAATGTTTGAAATCACCACCCAGGTATGCATTTATTTCCAACTTGGTGATCAAGTTTCACTTCTTCTACTTTACTAAGTGAGGGTTTTAAGTGCTTGGGGTCAAAAAAAACCTGCTGAAAAAAACAACCTTTTTGGATCGCATATGACCTAACGGTCCCCCGATATTTTCTGGAGAAAGCATGGTTAATTGGACAATCCAATCCAATGAAGACCTTACTAAGAATCTATAAGTATATAGTAATACTCTTCCGGTCGCCAAAACATCCCATCTCGCTCACTTCTGCAAACAAAAATCATTGAGAAATGTTTGTTTAAACCCGCAGGGTCATAAACTAGAGCATTGGATTTGGAGACATGCAGGAGAGACAAACACTGTTAAGCACTTACAACAAACGTGTACATTTGTCTCCCGTAAAGCATTGATACCTAAATGCCCTCTAAGAACTACGCAACGCCCCAGTCGGAAAACGTCGCTTCAACACTTCAGCAGTCTTGCCTCCATGCT
>OMLO01005658.1_pt1 | contig 10508 bp, 6 predicted proteins | sample 1674811 | NCBI WGS metagenome assembly OMLO01 (sample SAMN06265003, study PRJEB25207) | coral metagenome | isolation source: Coral host | place: Mexico:La Bocana,Puerto Morelos, Mexico | collected 2008-11-13
GTCCCAGTACAGACCCCTGAGGAACACCACAGGAGATATTTACCTTATCAGACTGAGTGTTACCAAGAGATACAAATTGTTTCCTATTTCTCAAATATGAAGTGAACCAATCTTTAACAATGCCACGGATACCATAGAACTCTAGTTTTTTAATAAGTATCTCATGGTTAACAGTTGTTTGTAATCCGTGTTAATCTTTGCCATCCTAAAGCTATCCTTGTTCCTTTTTGTTTTATTTTTCCCACTTTGGTGTTTTTCTACCTTACTGAACTAATATTTTGTGAGGGAATTTGGCACATTACAGAAAACGACTCAGAATATCGTGACGTAGCTCCTTTAAGTATCAAGAATCAAGTTTTGATTTTAGGACTGTCAACTTGCCCTTGAGCAGTACTGTACTATTTTTTGTGTTACTCAGAAAAAGGGTATTAAACCCATCAGTCTACAGCATGAGGTTTTTTTTTAACCCAGAAGCACATAAAGTCCCCCCAAAACGTCAACACCATCCCCACCCCCAAATAGAAAATAATATTTTCTGTCCTATACCTGGATTCCCAAAGTCCACGAGATATCTCTCTCCATCCACATTAATTACACTGTAATCCCTTCCGGTCTTAACACAGTGGAAAACTTCGAATATAATTTCATCTGAGGTTGAATGGGGATTCCTCTCTGCCTTATTGTAGTATCGCTGACTGTCATTACTAAGTTGCATATTGGTTTTTGCTCTTTTGCCATAGTTGTGTGACGACAGGACTGACTGATGAATTGAAGAATCACCTTGATTCCTGTCATGTCTCTCTTTCCGGTGATGCGATCGAGAATTCGAACTGGAATACGGAGCTACCGTACGCTCGGTGTTTCGGTCTGGTACCCCATAGCTACCGGGACTATAACCGGAGCCGTACGTATCCGGATGATGTGATGCCCAACCATTTCTGAGGGCGGGATAGCCCGAATATTGAGAGTTGGAACCGTAATGGGGCTGAAATCTCCCATCATTGCCATTACCAGCATAACTGCTAGAGCCATAACCAGGCTGCGACCCGTAAAAACCACTCGCTTGCGGGACAGCTGGTCTTCTCGTCGGTTGCATCACGACAGGGTTTTGGGGACGTGAATTTGCTCCATTGCCCATTCTTTCCCGACAACAGTTCACGAACAATCCAAAACTACTCAGTCCGTGATGACCAACTGCATTGTAATCCTTCCCGTTGCGTCAGCAAACGAAATCCTATATCACAAGAACGTCGAATGATCTTTTGACATCGTCGCCACAAAAATGATAACAAATATTTTTTTTTCACAAATTGCGAGAGACTGGAATCGACAATTGCTCAGCACGCATTACTTTTCGTGGTAGTTTTCTGTACTCATTGATTGCCGGCGCTTTTCTGTTCAAGATGGTGGACTTTCTCGTCGCTGTGGTTGTCTTTCTGTGGATAACGTATTTGTGGGAAAATTATCTCTCGTACCGTCAGGTAAGCTGCTTTAAAAACGAGTAATGTGAGTTTGCTTGCATTGAGGTGGTCCCCACAGAGCAGCCTCAAAGTGATTCTTATTTAAATATACAACGATCTACATTGTGTTTTACTCAGGCCGGGAATTTGTAATTTTTAAAGCTCACATGTATTTGCTTAAGCTTTGAAACTTCCTCTTATCATTCGTTCCATGTGTTTCTTTTTTACTCTGTGTCAAATGTGTATTTGAAGATCTCTTCTAAAGACGTGTAAGCTTGCCTAGAGGCCTTATTAGAATAGCGTTTTTCTTTTTGAAATAATATTATCTTTTTTCGTTTCAGAGATATTGAAATTTTTCTATTATGCAAATTAGTTCAATGATGACATCATTTGGTTTGCTCTTGGAACTTGGCACCACAAATGTACATCACCAAAGAAACAAAATGACACCCTTAAAGCTGTTACCATGACAACAGTTTTGCTACTAAAAACTGAAATTCCCAGTTTTAGTCTTAAACCTGCACCGTCTACCGCAGCCAATACGATGATTGGAATTAAGACAATATGGGAACTATGTCTGTTCCAAGCAGGACCATTTGTCTCACTTTAAAGACTGCAAATGGGGGCATTTGTTTTTTTTGTGACAGAGAGAGACTGGAGCTGAAAGAGTTGCTATGGCAATAAAACTAAGGGTGTCATTTTGTTTCTTTTGTGATGCACATTTTGTGGTGCCAAGTGTCAAAAACACTGCTTAAATATTTCCAGAGATATTTTTATTCAGTACTTTACCATTTTTTAGTTGCACACCAAATGACATCATTACTGAACTAATTTGCATAATAGAAAAATGTCAATATCTCTGAAATGAAAAAAGATATTTCAAAAAGAAAAACGCCATTCTCCTGTATTTCGAAAGGTTTTCCAAATAAGCAGAAAAAAATTTTCCATGTCATATACACTTTAAGTGTCTAAACTGAAAAATGGATCTCAGAAATGACCAAAACCATAAAACCTGAAAACCCAAGTCCCCATTCAGGGGACATTCGGGGGAATTTAGCATCATACCTCTAAAACATTGTGCTTTTGAAACCTCCCTCCCCCTTGGAATTTCTATTAACCTTCCTTGGGGTGGGTATATAGATATTTCCTGGAACTGTACAATAAACCTACATGTACAACCTTGCCTGTGCCCAGCATAAGGCTTTATAACACAATCAATAGATTATTACCTTGCTAGCACAGGTTTGTGTTTGATTGAAATTATTTATTTGAATTAGTATTTCTATATTTGTAAATCGAAATTTTGGAGAGGTGCTTGAAAATTAGAAAATCGATACTTTGCACCTGTAAGAGTATCTAACCTGATTCAAGTTCTTACCACTGTGTTTGACTATTGGGTGTTTTGTAGCAAAAAGTTTTGAGATACACCAAAGAAGTTCCTGTTGAGCTGAAAGACACCTTGGATCATGAATCTTTTGAAAAGGCCAGACTTTACCAGTTGGATCGCTCTTCTTTTGGTTTCATTTCAGGAGCTTACTCACAGCTTGAAACAACAGTAAGATCAGTGTACTTGCTTCGTTTAAGAAAAAGGAAAAAGGAATTTTTGCTGTTTATGGGAAAACGATGTGTTAAGTGTTAAAAAGAGGTATTTTTACTGTTCTGTAGCTGATCCTGTTACTTGGTGGGATTCCATTTTTGTGGAGAGTTTCTGGAGCATTGATTTCCAAGTTTGGATATACAACTGATTATGAGGTGTGTAAAATTGAAAAAATAAGTTTGGAGAAACTATAATTCTATCACATGCAGAGGTACATTTTTTATTTCAGGTAATGATTGGTAATGCAATGTAAAGGAGAATAAAAGCAAATGTTTTGTGAACAATTTTAAATTAAGAGAACTTTTTCTAAAAATAAACCACAACATACATATACCCATAGCTGCTTGCTAAACTGTCAGTATTAAAAGTAGCTATGAAATATTTTGTTCTTCGTAGATCACTCAGTCTGTGGCATTTCTTTTGCTTGCAATGTTGTTCAGTACCATCACTGATCTTCCTTGGAGCCTTTACAGTACATTTGTTATTGAAGAAAAGCATGGATTTAACAAACAGGTAAATACAGCATAATTAACTGAGCTACTAAACTGTACATGTACATATGTACTTGGATGTTTTATTTTTATCCATTTCTTTGAACAAACTGGCCCAGATATACATGTACAGTACTTGTACAGAGTATTTAGCATTAAGTATTTTTGTTATCCTCTTAAGCTTACAACTGTTTTTTTTAACAATAAAATTTTTTATGGTTTTTGGTTTTTGAATTTTTTTTTTCAAATTTATGGGTTACAACATTAGTTTTTAACTTGCAGAGTCTGTGAAGGATGTTCCTCTTAACTCAGAATGTTACTTCTTGTTTGTGACATGCACTTTGTTTTTATTAATTAATGCTGGTTCTGAGAGTTGGGCGTTACATCACAGAGGTTTTCTTAAGATGCAAGCCATGTTTAGAGCTCTGTTAGATATTTAAAGTTGGTAGATTCAGGCGTCTTTTTTCAATATTTTCAATATTGCTGCAATGGAACCTTCCAATGGAATCTCCAGAGCTTAAATTTATTTTTATAGCATGTAGCAACAACATTAAGAGCATGGCGTCTCATCCCTGGACTGGAACCCCCCTACCCTTCTGCACCCTCCTAGCATTTTGTCAGGACCTCATTTTGTTGGTGCTGCCAGTATAGTGTACTGTACATGTATTTATGGTGCTTCGAATGTGAGGTATTTTGCCTAAGAATAAACAATGTAGTTACTTATATATATAGAACTTTATAATTTTTAATCTACAGTGTATCACAACATTGTAAGATAATAGTTTAAAAATTTTGGTAGTACATAATAATTGGGAGATGACATTGTTCAACATTTATTTTATGTTGCAGACTCTTGGTTTTTTCTTCAAAGACCTTGTGAAGAAGCTTGCTGTTATGCTGGTTATATCACTTCCCTTGGTTGCTGCATTGCAGTACATCATCAAGTGGGGAGGACAATACTTCTTCATTTATGCTTGGCTATTTACACTTGTTGTCACATTGGTATGTACAGTAGTTTGTCAGTTGGATACTGGCGCTGTCCATCTAATAATAATAATAATAATAATAATAATAATAATAATAATAACAATAATAATAATAATAGTAATAATAATAATAATAATAATAACCTTTATTTGAGTCTCAAATGTATCTTGCGCTTTCGCGCAAGCATTGGGGACACTTTCCAAGCTAGAATTGGAATTTGGAAGTGTTGGTTTTTGAGGAGAGGGGAAAACTGGAGTACCAGGGGAAAAACCTCTCGGAGCAGAGAAGAGAACCAACAACAAACTCAACCCACATATGATGCTGGGTTTGGGAATCGAACCCGGGACACATTGGTGGGAGGCGAGTGCTCTCAACCACTGTGCCATCCCTGCTCCCCACAGTCAGTCTAAATAGACAATGGAGCTACATGCATAGTTCTTGTAATGTTGTTCTGCAGACAACATTGAGTGTAGTGTGTATGGAGTCTACGCAAATGACCAAAATCTTGACTCCGCGTTGTGTCTTTGTTTTGCAGGTTTTAGTGACTGTGTATATGGACTACATTGCTCCACTGTTTGACAAGTTCACTCTTCTTCCTGAAGGAGCCCTACGCACTTCAATTGAACAGCTAGCAGCCAGGATTTCATTTCCCTTAACCAAGATTTACATAGTGGAGGGCTCCAAGCGATCGTCTCATAGCAATGCTTATTTTTATGGCTTCTTCAAGAACAAGAGGATAGTGCTGTTTGATACTTTACTGGCAGAAAATCCTGTGAAAAAAACAGAGAATCAAGGCAAGGATGGAGAGGAAAATGTTGAAAATAAGGAGAATGGAGTGGTGGAGGCAAAGGAGGAAAATGATGTTAAGGAGGAGGTAGATGTAATTAAATAATTTACACTGTTACTTATAAAATATATGAGATGTACTACTCATGTTTTCAACCCTCAGGCCTCCTGTGATATGCCCGAGTTATAACTTGGGCTTCATTTTTCGTGTTCCGCCACAAAACACAGTCTACAGATAGAAGAGTGCATGCGTCAACTAAGCATGTGAAAGCTCGAAAACAAAAGAATAAAGAAAAGTTTTAACTAATATGCTCTGATAATAATAGTCACTGTGTAATAAAGTTAAAACATAAGGCAAGTCAGTATACATTCCTATTTTCATGCAGTTATGCATCTACAGGTGGGTGTAGTTGGTCAATAGATGTGTTTGGAAGAGAGTATGTAAACTGTCATGATTGTGACGTTTTAGATATGCACATTTTTTTTGAAAGATATGCAAACCTGAGATGCGGTCACAGACGTTCAGGCATCATTTTTAAACTGCATAACTGTAGGCTCAATTTCCAGTGGTCTCTTGCTGTCCCACTAGTCTACTCTTGCAGCCTTCAAAAGAGGACTGGAAGATAATAATATTCTTGACTTTGATATGTTATTATCTTGTTATTGATAGTTTGTCCCACTTTTTAATCTCTGTTTAAATTTTTAATCTTACTCGGCTTTCATGAAAACCAATATTAATTGATGGAATTCCGAGGTTAAATAAAGTGTCACTCACTCAGCCTTTGGTGAAGGAGTGTAGCCTCTTTTCCTGAACAGCAGCTGTTAATCGAACCTATGTGAGAACTTTATATACATAACTGCAATGATATTCATGTGTATAAATAATCTGTCATTATTTTATTTAGCTGCATGTTATTGGGTAAGAATGACATAAGGCTTAGGAGAAAAAAATGCATGTAGGTGCTGTGTTTCTGCTAAGTACTAGTTTTCTTGATGACTTCGATTGCCGGGGCTGACCACATTTTTACACCCATAGGTCATTACTGAAGATGATGAGACAAAGAATGCTTCCAAAGGCTGTTCAGATGAAGAGATATTAGCAGTACTGGGGCATGAACTTGGCCACTGGTCACTCAGCCACACTCTTAAGAACCTTGGTATCTCACAGGTAAACTTTCATATGATGTATTTGTGTTTGCCATTTAGTTAAGGCATTGCAAGAATGTTCAGGTATTCATACTGGCAGACCTGGGTTTATCAATTTTTTTTTTAACTTTTGGGTTTTTGAAATTGTATATTGATGAGGTGGAAGGTAAGGCTATACACTGTAATATACAAAATATGTAATTATATTTCTCCTCTCACTTATTTTACCTGTCCACAGGTGAATACATTCTTTTCGTTCATGATGTTTGGTTTCCTGATGCACAACAAGGTTTTGTTCGCTAGTTTTGGTTTCCCTGACTCTCAGCCCACAATGATCGGCTTGATGATTATATTCCAGTTCATATTTTCACCTTATAATGAGGTAAGTCACAAGAACAATTTATCAATTCTCCCAACTGTCTCTCATGTAGTTCTTTTCTCCTTACTTTTGAGAATTTGGTGGTTCGTCACGGTAATATATCCCTTATTATTACTAACTGACCATTAGATAATACAATTCAAGAGTTTTCACAGGCTTAGCCATCATGGTTTACACTGTACATGAATATATAATGCTCTACAAATATGATAAGAGTATGTGGTACTTTTGAGGGCGTTTTTTATTTTATTTTTCCATATTTTGTAGGCGTTTTTGATAAAACAATTATTCCACTCGCACTTGTAATATGAGATGGTTATACTAATAGCCAACTCGCGCGAAGGGTTGGTCATCCATCATCTCATATCCAATTCGTGTCTGTGGAATAATTGTGAATTATATAAGAGTATACTGAGGTATAAAGTTGAGTACCAAAATGGAGTCAAAATTAGTTACAAAAGGGCTAAAACAAAACACGGGTTACCACACTGTACACCAAACCAAGAGATGAAAATGATAATAGAGTGGTACAGAAAAAGGTTGACGTGCGCAAAGTTTGAGTGGTTACATTTTGCGCAAAAACCATAGAAGAAGGATTACCGTACTCCTACTCAAATAAGAGAAAAATTAGATACGACAAGCCGTCCAAAATTGAATGCATACATAAACTTTTCTACGAGATGCAAAATAAAGTGCAAAAACAGTTACAGTATGGGCTTTGGTACGAAACCGCAAGTTCCTGGGGAATTTTAAAAGCAGTTGTGTCCTTATTGGTAAAGTCGTTTGAATGAAGAGAAATTCTTACAGGGAAATGGTCTGCCCTTTGCTTCTTGGTTAAGAGTTTTGATTTTGACATCTTTGTGTTAGTTGTACCATTGTGTACCATAGCCCGGCCAATCAAAAATCAAAGTTAGCCTAGGAACGAAGGTGACATAATTGTCTGCATACATGAAGCTATAATTGAACGTAAATCACGTGTAGAATGCAAGTGAATACATTCTTCACTAACTACTGGTGTAGAACGAACTCGCAACGTGACCAGTTACATGCTGGCTTGATACACGTAGCTCTGTTGGTAGAGCACTCCACCTGTATCGCAGAAGTCATGGGTTCAGCTGCGATAATCAATCATGTCTTCATATCTTTCTGCGCAATTCAAATATGATTTAAGTTGTGTGGATAAATGCGATGATCATTGATATCTTCGTAAATCACATGTGTCGTTTTTTTAAGCTTCTTGGGTTTCTGATGACCGTCCTCAGCCGAAAGTTTGAATTTCAAGCAGACGAGTTCGCAAAGAGCCTTGGATTTGCAACCTCCCTGCGCTCATCCTTGATAAAGCTCCACAAAGACAACCTTGGTTTCCCTGTGGCAGACAAACTCTACTCTACCTATCACTACTCGCACCCTCCATTGATTGAACGACTCAGGGCCCTAGGAACTAAACGTGACTGATGAAAGGACTCCAGCAAATGGCGCGTGTGTGCTCCATTAAAAAAAAAACTAGGAAAAAGGCAAGGCTACCGTAAATTTGTTTAAACCACTTAAGTTTGCCTTCTACTGCCAATTTTTATCCTTCCCTTCTACTTCGCGTTTGACGATGGACGTAGTATTTCCTGGTCTTTTCTTTTTTTCAAATCCTTTTTCTTGAGAATCTGAAGAGAGTGAGAGACGAACTGCCGTGACGTCGAGATCTCGACGAGAATTCGAGAATCCAGCCGACTGCAAAAACGTTGTTTAGCGACGCTGTTTGCACAATGGGATCCTATGGTGCGCCAAGTAAACATTAACGTCTGTCTGGAGCCTACCGAGGCTAAGACAATTGAACTATAAATTAATTGGAATTATAAATCCACGAATTATAGTTATGTTGTAGCTTTTAACGAACTTTACCCAGTAATCAGTTTTCCGGCCACGTCTGACAGGAGGGATTAAAATGTCCAAAGCACTGATAAACTTTGCGTTATGGTCACTCCCAAAAGTAAACACCGTATAGGTGCGTGATTTTATTCTTTTCCCTGTGTACTTGCTTAAAGCTACAATGAAATATTCATTTTCTTATAAAATCTTCGCGAAATAACAAACTGACAAATATATCCATTACAGAGCACTTTTGCAACTAGACTTAGCTGGCAATGACAATTTGCGATCGGAGTTTGACACACGTCTCAAGTTGAAGCAAGACAACATGTAGGAATTGAACCGTGAGGTGGTGGGCGAGAGGCCGAGTAGAGAGCGTTGGTGCATTAGTCTTAGTGTTGTCGTGGAGATGTTCCTGCTCGGGGCCACACCCTTTTTCTTTCACATGAGTTGTTTGACGCAGAATAATCGTAGATTTGGTACGCATTTCAAGGCTTGTTTTATATTTCTGTAATGCCTTAGGTACCCTGCGAGCAGAGGCCCTTCGATCTTCCTAGATAAGTCGGGAAGATCGAAGGGCCTCTGCTCGCAGGGTATGCCTTAGGTGAAGCTTGATGCAATCTGTGTCGATGGTATCATTCCGTTTAACTCCGTCGTATTTCTTTGGTGTTTTCTACAATGTTGTGGGTTTGTTTTTCCTACATGTTATGTTCTACATGTAGGTTAACAAACACAAATAAGTTCAACAGTCGGTAAATGTACATCTTGTGTTTCTGAGCTCGTTATGAAGACAGATGAACGAAACAATCTCTCCAAGGGGAGGTATATAGTTGTAAGAGGCTTTATGTTCTTCCAGTAGCTGAATCTAAGGCCCCGTCCACACTAGGCTAGGAATATAGAAACGGAGGTTTCATTCTGAAAGCGCATCAATTTTTCCTCCGTTTTGAAGAGCGCTTTCGAAAAGCTCCGTTTTTGTGACGGGTCAGTGTAGACAGCAGGCCTAACTGCGTTTTCAAATTTTTCCGCCGTAGTGTGGATGAGGTCTTTTAGGAGTACCATGAGCGCGGCTTCTGATTTTTTTCGGTTTAGATTTTGGGGTCTACTTTCGGGAGAGCTTTTGCGGTTGACACAGGAAGGGTTATTATCGGAACTGACAGCAATGTAGTCAGCAGACTCGTACACAGTCGCTATGTACGTGTCTTTTTTGGGGGGAGAGAAGATTGGATGCTAGGATGGATTACAACGCGCGGCGTGTCATGGGACGGGTCTAACGAGTCAGTGCTACAGATTAGTACTGCTGTGTTTCTCTATAACTATATGGGCCTAACAGCTGTCACGTAATCCACAAGGTGACTTAATCGTTGGAACCAATCTTCAAATGTTCTCCGTTTAAAAATATTTTTTTAAAGCTGAATTCGAAGCTGTCGACTGCCTAAACTACATTTCTCAGGCACACAGTTTAATCCGCCAAGAAGAAAATTTAGTGCCTCCTTGTACAGCATAATAAACCTGATACTAAGCAATTATTTGATGAGGTCGAATAAGTGAAAGGGAAGGTTATTAATAATTTAATAACGTCATGTTTATTTTCTGATTGCTCTGGGTACTATTTATATATAGGACAAAACGAATATTTGGCCAGAACTTAGAGAAATTAGAAATTTATAAAACCTTAAATTAGCTCGAAATTCCAATCAAATGTCGTTAAACTTAAGTCACACTGAAAAGATATATATGTTATTTACCGGCTGGGAGGTCCGTATCGTGAAAAACTGTGACCGAGGTCTTGAAAATGCTGCCCG
>OMLO01005659.1_pt1 | contig 10508 bp, 7 predicted proteins | sample 1674811 | NCBI WGS metagenome assembly OMLO01 (sample SAMN06265003, study PRJEB25207) | coral metagenome | isolation source: Coral host | place: Mexico:La Bocana,Puerto Morelos, Mexico | collected 2008-11-13
GCACGTATCCTACTCACACATGACCGAAGTTTGGCCTCTGGTGTCCAAAAAGGCCTCCGTTTGATGCGCATTTCTTTCACTTACTGAGATACGTTTTTCATTAGATGTGACAACTGTTTCGGAGAGTTCAAGGTGTTTGGATCGATATTCGTAAAGTTCTGTCGGCATCTGCAGTCTATCTTATCAAGTGATTTTATGAGAAGTGACAAGCACTTTTATGATTCTTAGACGGAGATTTAATTTCTTTCTTAAAATTGTATTAAACTTAAAGTTTAATGCTTTTAGTATCCGAGATAGCTATAATTTTTGAAAAATTAAAAAAAACGTCTTTCGTAGACTATAAATTTCCTGTGGTAGCCCCCCCCCCCCTCCCCCCCTATTTTTTGTGTTAATTCCCATGCCATTTTCCTTACTATAAACTAGAATGCACGCTAAAAAAGAGGAAATTTATATTTCGGCCAGTGGATATCTTAGGGAATAAAATGTCGTTTACAACTTCTCTGGGCGTAATACCAATTTCTTTTCGTAGAGATAAAAGTGTCCTCAAGTTTGCAATGAAATTTCAGCCTCAATTTTCAGTTAGCTCATCAATTCTGGTCAAAAGGTTGTGTTCACATTCCCTGCGATCACGTTACATTCAGCTCAAAAATCCACAAGGGACGGAATGGGTTAGCCTGATTTCTTTATGCTAATATGAAAAGTCTACATTTCGAACTATCTCCTTGTTCCTTCTTTGTCCTCACTGGCATTTTGGTGTGAAACTGACTATATACCCTTCCTTCTCCACTGTGTGTTAGACATCAAATTTGAACTATATTTATCTAGAGTACTTCGTGGCAAAAATATCGCTTAAATCTGATTTGTTAATGCTAATAAGAGAAAACAGAAAGTCCACATTCCAAATTATTTGCTTTCTTCTTTCTCCTCGCTGGCATTTTCCATCACCACTTGCGTTAGACATCAAATTTGAACTATATTTATTTCGAGTACTTTCCCCATTTTTGTAAAACGCTAAAGGAGGTTTTCATAACGAGGCCTTGTGCCTTAAAATATTCGAGAAGGGTCTTGTGTTTTCCTATTTGTAACGAACCGAATCCTCCTCTAGCAAACAAAGGCGGTTCGAACCGAGGTGAGGAAAGCGTGAATCACGGTAGTGTTCAACTTCTTTATCAATAATACTTAAAGTTGAAAGTTCGTCATTAACTTGCAAGTTTCAAGAACAACCTAGTAAACATGATACCAAAGTAAGAAACTAATAGCAATTTAAGTACTTACCTTTGATGGGCCAATAAGTGAAAGTACTTCTTGCCGCGGTAAACTTGTAATAGCATATGTACTCGTCGGCGTTCAAGCCACAAGGCATTACATTTTAATTACATTTACAGCAAACAATAACTGCCGAGCCTGATTGGTGACAGGTAATTTGTGTCACATTGTACAATTTACCCCCCAGAACCAAGTTAGTTCACCCCCTTGTTCGTAAATTTTGGCTAGGATTATTTTTGATTCATGAGAGGAAAAATACCAACTGTAATCTCTTTGCTTAAACAAGTCGTTAACAATTAAACATTTTTAACATTTGAATTGACTATAATTTTAGCGCATCACCAGTACTCCCCCAGACATTAAATCTCTAATTGGCTCAAAACACCTCACTAGTGTAAATGTCTGTAACTGGGTAAGCTAGCCAGTTTTGTGAAGTTATAAGGTTTCAAAAAATCTTTCTCTTGAAAATAACAGTTTAATCAAAAATATTCAGTGAAAAAGCGCTAATCATCAAAATAACTATTATCTACATTTTAGTATATGATCATCACCTTTTGAGTTCAATGTTAATATATTAATATCCACATGATATGAGGTATCAACATTGTGTTATTTGTACCAAGACATCTAAATTATTGATGTATGAACAAAACTGAAAATACTGTCAAATCACAGGAATAACTTCGACGTGAAAAAAAATCTTAACTTTACACCCTCGACATTTACAAGAGCACCTATGGTTCTGTCTTCGTGTACCGGTTCACAAGAACCGATACAAAAGACCCAACAATGTTCAACAGCTAAACAAAGGTTCTTAAAGAAAGGAGTACAATGGTTATTCCCTCTGTGTACCGGTACACCAGGACACAACCGCACGCACAATTATAATTCTAATATTTCTTTTTCGATATGATACATTTAAACTACAACATATGAATTTCTGACTTAGTCCTTATTACACGTGCTTGTAAGAACGATATTGGTCGTCATGACTGCAGATTACTTTTGTTAATTGCATCACGTTAACACGAAACTGACTCTTAAGCCTTAAAAGAAAATTTGATTGTCAATGGTGCATTTCAAAAAGTTAAAGCTTTGTTTTTCAGTTTATCTCGTTCCCGCATCCCGCTCATTATTTTTGCTTCTTCGTTTGTGGGCTTTCTACAGAAATGACCCCACAGAGTATTATGAAAACAAGAAACGTCGTTCTCAGTGTGATACCTGCAAATCGAGATGAATTTAGCAACGCTGGGCATAAAGTTGATGAGTATATGTACGTCGAAATGATCGAGCCACCAACACCAGGGAGGACGAGGGCGCGGAAGTGAACGCGTTGAAGGCCTGGGGCTAACGTTGAATCTTAGCCGAAATAGGCGCATGAATGGTACGACGTTTGCCTCAATTAAGCTCTAGGATAACTTGGTTCGACTTGCCAAGTCAGATAATGCGACAGTGGTTCGGCGTTTCAGCAAATGCCGTTATAAACATGCGCTGAACTGAATTGATAAACCATGCAAATTACAAAAAAATTGATTCAAATTAATGTGAAGGACTGGGAAAACGTGACACTCCTCCATCTGCCATGCCAAACGCTATGTCCCCCGCTGCTGCTCCATTGTTGTTTGCTAACAGCAGCACGGTCAAGCATGCCACTTGGAGCAATAGTTGTCATCTCTGATACGCCAGCGTTTCTCAGAATGTGTGTAATGCATGCGAGTCTTCCCTTTCTATTTTTTGAAAGGCCCAATGACCACTATATTTCGACATTTCGCTTACAAGTCTTAGAGTGAATAGCACGGTGCTTTACCGTTTGGCCGACCTTGCTTCGATATGAGATTAAATTATTTAGATTTGAAAAGCGCATTACTTATTTATTTATTTATTTATTTATTTATTTATTTATGTATTTATTTATTATCGACTCGGACGGTCTTCATAACCGGCGATCTTGATTTTCAAGTTTAATTTCGTCGTGGGTATAGACATTCCAAAACCGATTCAATAAGCATAGCTATATTGTATCATACCAGAAGCGGGATTCTAAAACTGACTTTCAAAATTGGAAATTTCTAAGTCTAGATTTGTTTCTCTCTAGTTAGGGGGCTTTGGACGTAGCTCTCACTCCCCAACGATAACATGCAGACAACAGATTCAGATCTATGTTTTATTTTTGGAAATCTATCACACCGCAGAAGCGTTCAGGGTAACACTTTTTCAAACTTTCAAACCATACGAGCTCCATCTTCCTTGTTTATCTTGATTCTAATCCAATGTGATACCACGCCATTAGCATGACCTAATATGATTAAAACAAATGTGCTTTAGTATATCGTTTTCACGAGGTAGAGCGCTTTGAATTAAGTCAAGCAGAAGGTCCAGGCCTCAGGTCCTTGGAAAATTAGTTCATACTTGACAACTAAAGTAAGCGAGGGAGACGTGACTGTAACGTTTACCAAGACCTTGATTATTCTGGTACCACAAAACCTTTTTAAGAACATTTTTCTTATTTCACGACCAAGTAAGTTCAGAGGGCCAATATGTAAAATCAACCAATCAGATTGCTCTATTGTTGGTCAAATCTCCTCTAAGTATTGGACCGGTCACTTTCCCAAATGATCCCGTAAGATCACTTTTGAAGATTACTGGGTAGTTTTAGACGTGAAATAAATCTCTCCCAAGCTAAGAACATGATAACAACCTAAGCGGGACCAAGACATTATTTTAACCTTTGAAAGTTTCGGCACCATTACTATTAATGCTATGTAAAGAAAATCACAACCAATCGGGCGAAAAGCATAAAGTGGTACAATTTTTCTTTGTTATTGTACACTGATATTACCTTGTTCGCATTAATTCTCTCTGTTCCTCTTAAGTTGAGGAAGCTTGAAGGTTCTGATACGTCCTTGTTTAGCTAGAAAACATTTCACAGTAACAATTATCAGTTGGAAGCAATAAGTAAAAAACTATAGTGTTTAAAATGAAAGAATACCACTCAGGATAATGTGGATAAGTTCTTTGAATCTCTCTGCTTGGCGCTATGATGTATCAAAATCTTTCATTCAAAGGAGTTTACTCAGGGCAGTTATTTTGGCAACGTAAAAAAGTTCTCTTAAATTGAAGGAAACCTGGAAATAATAGTTTACTAAGATAGAAAAACACCAAAGAGATAACAATAAACTGTTAAGGAAAAAGGATGGTTTAAGATGAAGAAGATTCACACGGATTACAAAAGAACTTTAAAAAGTTAGGCTAAACTTTACAAGATCGTATGCCGTGCCGTAACTCTTTTAGCATACATCATCCAGTTATGATGTATGTGAGGAATTTGAAAAATACGAAAGAAGCGTAAGAGTGAAGAGCCAGGAGCAGCTGTAGCTTCTTGAGTGCTCCGGCTCCTAAACTTTACAAGTGCATCATAACTAGGTGACCTGTACACCAAGAGAAATTTTTCAGATTTTCTCTTGCTGTACACCTAAACAATGTAAAATGACACACACCGCAATAACTTTCCTTGGCAAGGTGAAGTTAACTTTGCTCGCATTATGAACGTATAATATTTTATCGTCATTGCCTGGGTTATGATTCACGGTTATGCGTAAACTGAGTATGATAGCGCAGCTTTGTAAGCTGTGTTACAAAGACGCTTGAAATATACCACATAATGAGGAATCAAAGGATTGCTTCGCTCTGTTCTGCTGGGTTGGAGGTAACCAGACCTATTTGCCCCCGCAGGGTTTGCCCAGAGGCCAAAACCCGAGTAGGCACCCTAGGAGTCCCCGGGTGTATACATACAAGAAATGTGTTTGTAGTGGGCGAAGCGTTCTCGATTTGACGAAACTAGGCGCGGACGGTCGTCTTGGGTAATATTTTAGCAGACGCGCACCTTGCAACCACGAGGTCGCGTTTCGTCACCTTCGTCTTCTAGCAACATCTTACAGCATTTGAAGGTCTTGCATCTACGAGTTCGCGTTGTTTCGTCGCCTTCGAGCTTCGCCATCTTCTAGTGCCATCTTGCAGCATTTGAAGGTCAATAAAAGGCTTCAAACGTTAATTTCTTTGTATTCAATACAGGATATCAAAAGCGGGGGCAGCTATAGTGAACACTATTTTTAGTCTAGATATTAGAGATCTTTTCCTCGCCTGATATAAGTTATCACCCGATATGCAATTAATGCCCCGCCCACTCTACGCCAGAGGAATTTAATAATTGTTTATTTGTACGGTTAAGCCCTTACGTCCACATTATCCGTCACGAAAACGGAGCTTTCCGTAAACGCTCTTCAAAACCAGGGGAATGAGAAAACAACAGCTTTGTGTTTTATTGAGAACAGAAAACACATTAAAAACGGAGTTTTACGAACGCGATGATATCACGAGAATAATGCGATTTAACTGACCGAGTTTTCCTCAAACAAATTATTTCAAATCCCTCGGGTGTAGTGTGAACGGGACCTACGATAAGTTGAATTTTTACCCACTGGACAGGACCTGTCATTACAAGCCCTGGATTCCTGCAAAGGACCATCACAGTCTTTTCCATACCCCTGGGGAGGGGGGCTCGTACAGGTTCTGGTTCGTGTTTGGACTCCGTCACCACAAGACAGGCTGCAGTCAGACCAGAGACTCCAGCGAGAAAAGTCACCATCCACACCTGAAAATGAAGGAGTATTTTCGAGATAAGCGTATAAGTGATCACAGAAGGTCACTGTCCAATTGGTTAACTTGCAGTTGACTTTTAAAAGCGAATGCTGTGTTGCAAAGATCTTATAATTAAAGAAGATGACTTAATCCTAGCACTTAAGTGTGAAAACAGATTTATACCCCGTTCATATCGTAGTTCAAGGGGGGAGTGGAGGGGCGGGCTGAACCCCCCTTGAGTGCAATTTTCTCTACAACTAGACAGTAATTATTTTGCATTTAGTAGACAGCTCTCAGCTTATGTTACGACGCTCAGTATGATGCCAAATGATGTCTTTAAATCTGCCATCTCGGCTCCGTCATTTGGATTTCATTATTTTCTCAAGAAGTCGGAAAATAACATAAATTGATGATAATAATAATCCAAACAGAAAAACATAACACAAAAGAGTACATAAGTACTAGGCATAGCTTTTCCCGGACCAACCAAGGGCGGAAAATAGCTTTTTTTTTCTTCTCAACGTCAATTCGTTCAGGTTCAAGGATTTAGGATTCGTGACCTCTGAGAAGCTGAAGAAAAAAAATAAAACCTAGGGGATTGATGAACAACTTTACTGATGGGCTTAGCTTCACGGTTTAAAAATTGTGAAAAAAGCCTTGTTGTTTGTCCGAGAATATAGCTTCAGCTCACTTACTGCAAGTTTCAGCCAGAATGTCATCCATCAAATCCGACAGCTCATCAAAGTTGCTGGAGGTGTAAACATTTTCTCCTGCAATTTCTTCCAGTTGGCCTTGAAATTTCTCATGCCGGCCAATCCCAACGGCTACAAGATGAACATGTTTGGCCTTTGGACGAAAACAAAGTCAAGAAGGAAAAAAAAAAAGATCACTCAATCCTTTCTGTGTTTGAGATCGGTCAGCAGAGTTACATAACAGAAGGCCATAACAAGTAGTACAAATACATAGTCCAACAAAAAAAATAAAATAAGTTACCATGATGACGCGAAAAGTAGTCAAACTTACTCCCTCCACAGCTAATGTCACCACACATGGCGAAGTAATCTTCAAATATTCAAGGGGTAAATTGGTCGTACAGGGTCAACATTTCTGAACAGAATTAAGCTGTTGCTTTCCCAGTAACAACTTTTAAACATCGTTAAGTATTCAAACTACACGACATGCGCAATTGCCCAGTATTTACACACTTACCTTTAGCAAGCGAGCCATTTCAGATAATGGTTTTGAATTAGCATTGGTCCTACCATCCGTTAGAATAATCAGAACATTTGGATACTCGGGCCGGTCTCCTCCCTCCTCGCTAAAGAGCTTCTTGTCGGCAGTGATCAAGACTTTGTCAATGAACGTACGTGGACCAAAAGTGATGGGCACTTCATCAATAAGCTGATGGACAGCGCTGTTGTTGTAAAACTGAGTGTCTGCAAAAGTGCTTAGAACCTTTGGCCTCTGAGAAAACGTCATTATGGCTGCGTGTGTTGCATTTGGGCCAATGTGCATCGTGTCAACGAGCTGAAGAAGAAAACCCTTAAGTAACAAGAAGTTCGCTACACCCAGACTCTTGGTCTTGTCCACCAAAAATGCCACGTCCATTCCTTTAGAGTTTTCACAAGGATCTGGTGCTGCGGGAATAATTAATCAAAACAAGTAACTTCCAATGGAATCCAACCAACAACTTTTCTTATCTGTCAAATTAATAGACGGCTGTCCCTACAGGCAACCTGCAGTACGTATGGGCCATTTCCGAGATAAATTATACCTCTATTTAAAAACGAGGCCATGCAATAAATCTTTAAGAACCAAAATGAGTTGCGATTTTGTAATCCACCAATAGATGGTGAAATACATGTGAGTATATGAAAGATCATATGTTTGAACTGCGGAAAAACAACTTTCCCCTCGTGACCAGCTCTCAGTTGGCTTGATAGCTCAGTTAGAAGAGCATTCACCGGCTGAATTTTTTAGGCTTAAATTTCACAGCTGCGTGTATATAACCGTGATGATCGATCATATCTTCAAACTTGACATTATCAGTAAGATCACACTTACGACAGGTTAGCTTTGTGATGTCCTGAATAGCGTTACCAATACTAGCATAGTCGTCCACAAGAAACAATTTTTTTCCTCCAATAAAGTCTATTACTTGGCGATTCTTTGGCTTCTGGGCCTCTGGACCGATGGCAACGACGATAATGTTGACAGCTTTTGCCTGAGGGTTAAAGCAAAATCGTACGGCTGCTATAAATTTCGCTTTCACAGTCAATTCCTTCACAGACAATCCGTCCGGAAGTGTACAAAGGATTACACCTGATAATATTGCCCAGTCTTCCATTCACTGTTGGGGTCGCCAGGGAATGGGAAAGGGAAAAGCCGCGCGTGAAGAATGAGGGTAGTGAGGCGTTTTCATCGACAAAGGAGAGCTCCATCACTAGCACTAAAATTTTGTACATTGGTAGTTTTATGCTTGGCATATGGAGACTGTTTTGGATATATATAGGATAATCTTTGATTGTATAAATAAAACTGCTAAGTAGAGAACTTGCCTTAAGTGCTACAATATCGAGAAAAAAGTCCTCCGTATCAGGATGTGATTTTCCGTCAGTGAACAAAACCATGACACTCCGGACTCCAGCTCGTTGTCCACTTTGCTTCGTGAACATGAGATTCTTAGCAGTTCCAATTGCTTTGTCAAGGCGGGTAGGTTGCCTTAGTTTGGTGAGGTTGCGAGTTATCAAATCATTGATAGCTTTGTTGCTGTGGTAACGGCTATCGTTAAACTTGTTGTGAAGCGTGCTTGTCCTGTCAAACGTTTCAAGTGATACGTGAGTTCCGTCGGGTGAGACATCAAACTGGTTCACTAGATTCACCAGTGCTTCCTTCAGTTTTGGAAGGTTTTCGTACTTGATACTTCTCGTCGTGTCAACCAACAGACCAAGATCAAGTTTGCATTTGGACATTTCTAAAAGAAACAAACGAAAACAAGGACTGAAAGCGCGTCACTAATTTGTTTATGAAAAATTATTAAAAAGTGGGATTGTTGTTTTTTGCTTGACAGTGTGTATCGAACTTGCACTGACGGCCACGTTTCCTATCCCGGCGGACGATCCATTCGTTCACTCTTATTTAAACCTCTCCACGACGGCCACCTTTCCGCAACGGCAACACCCTCGAAAACGCGTCTCAGATATTTTTGTCGATCTAGATCCACAGTACGTGTTTGCTCACCTGCAGCAGTTAATAACATGGAGAGACCGAGAGAAAGAAGCGCAAAAACCAGAGCCCTCATTTTGTTCTACCTAAAAACAAGAGGATTAAACAGTGAGGTAAGTCAATGTATGTCGTTTTTACATCTAGCTTTACGAATGTTGCAATCGGTAAGGAGAGTGTGTGGAAATATCAGGGGAGGAAAACACAAAGTCGACTCACTAAAGGTGGCGTTGCCCATTTGTTGGAGCAACTTTTAGGTTGATCGGGGTTTGAAACATTGACAAGAGAAGCCAGCAAATTTTTTTACCCTAAAGAGACGCAGGGGAAAATATAGATTTTCTGAACTAGGAGATGAATACTGTTTATTCGTAAAACAAACCTGAACGGAACACCCAGTCAGATTCCATTCTGCTCAAAACACTTCATCGGGAGATTTTTGTCATCCTAAAGTGGAGATTTAAATGCCCTAGCGAGTTGGCGTTTCTAAGGCGACGACCCTTTGATAGAGCAAATAAAGCGACTAAAGTGAAGGTTTTTGCTTGTGAGAGTGTTAACACAATAAAAAACACGAATGTGTTCCGAATGCGTCGCGATTTCTGGTCTAAATCGCCCATCAAGGAGACACTAAATAACCTCCAGCTAAGGGAATCAGTAAGAAACATAAAGACTCACCACAACTCTTAAAACCTTCGAGATGTTTACTTCACTGGGCTTTCAATTCAACTGAACTGCTCAAGATCTTTAAACAGAATTTAAAGCGACTCTTATGCAACTAATCGTAATCCCTTCCCTTTGATTTAAGGGACCAAACTAAAAACAATAGAAAGGACAAAAGGTTGCTAACAAAAGCTGAGATGTGCAGAACTACAAAACATTTCTTGCCTTTTTCGTGCTAGCAATTAATTGGAAGAACTCAGAACTAAGAATGATATATTTCTAGATTTGCCAGGTTTCTGCTTTGAGTTTCAAGATTTCTGTCGTTTTCAGTGTTTAAACTGTTATCCATTTAAACAACATCTAATCAAATCAGTCAAAGACAAAAAAGTACAAGGTATCAAAGCGACTCTTCATGCTTAATACGAACATAATCCCTTCCCTTTGATGTCAGGGATCAAACTAAAAACAATAGAAAGTTCAAAGGTTGCTAACAAAGCTACATTGAGTGGCTGTACAACTTATGTCTTGTTTTTGAAAGTTATGTCTGTATAAGAGTTTTCTATGCAGTATGACTTGACGTATACGTAAACCCAAACAGTTTATTGAAATAATGCAAATAATAATAAGCATTGCAACTTACTCCCCTCGGGTATAGGTAGGTACAGTACCCAGTATGGAAATTTTACTTTACTTTTAAAGATCTACCTATTTAAAATAATTGTACC
>OMLO01005660.1_pt1 | contig 10507 bp, 16 predicted proteins | sample 1674811 | NCBI WGS metagenome assembly OMLO01 (sample SAMN06265003, study PRJEB25207) | coral metagenome | isolation source: Coral host | place: Mexico:La Bocana,Puerto Morelos, Mexico | collected 2008-11-13
ATTTGAACTAGAAGAATAAACTTAACGAGGTTACGTGCTAAACAATAAACGATTACATAATACGACGTGAAAAAACTAATTTGCATTTAAAACGCAAAAACAAATAATAACCTTCAGTCTCCCTTCTGACGTTTCTTGGGTCATTTCTTGCGTGTGTCGTCTTCTCGTATACATGATGTAATGACTCATTGCTTGGGTTCTCTTTCTTTTATTTTGTTGTGATGAAACTTCTTGGTGTAGTCCCTGCTGTAACTTTCATGGGTTGGTGGAGTGATGTCCTTGATGGTATTGTCCATGGTCTGCATTTTTATCAAAAAAACTATTCATCTGATGTTTATCCACTCCTGCATGTGCATGATTTCTGAGTTCGATCAATGTCTTTTTGTAGGTCGTATAAGCGAACCGACACATGTGCATCTTGAAAGAATACTTTTGAAGTCACTCCAACCTTTCACCAAGGTTGCCAAGGCTGTCAATCCCACCATGGCCAGACTTTCTTTCCATACTGATCCCACTACCATGCTCACGGCCATGATAAAACATTTGTAATCTGCACCACCATTGTTTGTGGTAGAACGCAAACAAACCGTTCAATCTTTGTAGAGTCTCCCAGTTAGATTGGATGAGATTCATCCAACAAAATGATCGAAGTGCTTCTTGATTCAGTCTGAAACAATTCTTATGATCGTCTCTTTATTCTCCGTTTTTTGAGTAATCTGCGGATTCCGTACGCAGCACCAGAGGTGGCTGCCCCCAAGGCTGCACCTGTTCCCGCTCGCACCCCCATCTTACAGCCCTGTTTCCCAATGCTCTCGCCACGCCAAGAGCGGCTCCTTTTCCAACGGGAACCAAAAGCAATAAGGCATCCGATACACTACCTCGAAGTTGTGGAATCATGATTCTTTTCTTTTTTTACAGCTGCATTGGGTGTTTGTGTCGGAGGTGTATTCAATGTTGATGGTGCTGGTATTGGAGACCCATAAGTATTCCTGAGTGAGTCAAAGTCCAAATCGCTGAAATCCATATCACCGAGTCAATTTTTAGTCAATATTTTTTCACCGAGATGCAGTTTTCTTGGCCACTTCTTCCAGACAATGAATCCAATCTTCAAGGTATATGCTTTGACGATGGTACGTACACATCGCATGCTATCACACTGGGTGATTTGTTCCATGGGTTTGCGATCTTATTCTTCAGGATTCATATGTCCTTTCAACATATTTTCACAAATGCAAATCAATGGTGTAAACCATTGGGCTTTGCTCCGCAACATGGCAACATGGCTCTCCTGATCAGTTCTCTGAAGTACGTCTCGTTATATTGACGAATGAACTGCCACACGTCATATGATAAGTGGCATTTCTCCACCACGTATAGCATGGCTTCGAAATCCCTGTCATCTGTTCTCATATTGGCTAGATACTCGCAGCACAGGGATTGGAATCGATCCCACCAACGATGATCGTCACACTTCACCATCACAACGAAATTTAACAATTCCTCTTTTAACAATTGACTCAACACGCGTTGATCGTCTCTGCTGGCAGGGTGAAGATCCAACACCATATAACCGAATGGTCGTTCATGTGTCACTTTTCTGAATGTCTCCAGTACTTTTTGCCATTTTGTAGGAAACGATTGTAATAATAAATTTTGCAACCCGAATTGGTCACATTGGTTCTTGAAAGCCACCAAGTAATGCGCATTGCATGAGATGGCAAAATTTCCGTTCGGGATTCAACACTGAACTGCTCAAACAACAGTTGGCCGTGTTATCAAATACAAACAGGGTGCATTTTTTACCCTGTCCCCAATCTGAGGCTTGAACCATATTTCCTTGATATCTGCACAAACTTCCCATGGCATGGAGGAACCTGTGGTAGCCTCTGAGATCCTTGCTGGTGTCATCATGTTTCAGTTCCAGGGTCTCGTAGGGATATTCTTCACCTCTTACCACTTGTTTGATGTTGGAGAGATTGAACTTTTGGTAGGAGAATGGGTACCTCCCTGCATCTCCGTTGAAGGCATCTAGTCGCAGCAGGGCCACTATCACTCGGTTTGAAAGCTGTTTGAAAGCGGTTTGAAACAGCTCTCGAACACTTTGAATGCTTCTTCCACTCTCTGCTCAGGGGGAGTCTCCAACCACGTGTTCCAAGCAGCTCTAAAGCTTTCTTCCAATTTCAAAAGGTTCATCATATCATTCACTCCTCGAAAACGGCTCTCACAATAGAAAACAGCAAAGCGGAAAAAAAAGTTATCCACATTGAAAGACCTCGGCACTTCTTCCTCCGGCTTCACTTCTTCCTTCGGTTTCACTTCTTCCTCCGACTTGGGTGTCGCACTGCACTCTTCTTGAATATCTGGAGCCATGATGTCTTTGCGTTCGTCAACACAAGTGTATCAAAAATACAAAATCACTCGCTATTTATCAAAAATCATCTCGCTTCTCATTGGATTACAGGTCAATCATTGTTCACTTCCGGTTTTCTTATTTGAGCATAAAATACCGTTTTTCCCGGTTTTTTCATGGTCACGTGATTTTCCCTTCCGGTTTTTGATAACGTCATGAATGTTTGCCCACATGATGGTCACATGGTCAAATCCTGCAATCTGATTGGTCGAGAGCTCAAATTGCGCAATTTTCCTGCAATCTGATTGGTTACTGCTCAAACGGGCGTCCTTTATTACTACCAAGTTTTTTAGCCGTTAGAGAACAAAGTCCAGTTCGGTTATCGAGTTTCTCGTGGATGAGACAAAGCTGAGCGGAAAGGATCAACTAGAAGAAAACTCACAAAGGCAATTGAGAGAGATGGCACAACGGCTGATAGAGAAAGATGAACAAGAAGAAAATTTACAGAGACAACTCAAAGAGATGGGACAACGGCTGAGAGAGAAAGACGAACAAGGAGATAATTTACAGAGACAACTCAGAGAGATGGGACAACAGTTGAGAGAGAGAGACGAACAAGGTGAGAACTTACAGAGACAAGTCAGAAAGATAGAACAACAGCTGAGAGAGAAAGACGAACAGGAAGAAAACTTACAGAGACAACTCATGGAGATGAGACAACAAATCAGAGGGAACAAGTCAGAGACAAGGGACAAGTCAGAGAGATGGAACAACAGCTGAAAGAGAAAGACGAACAAGAACAGAATTTACAGAGACAACAAAGATAGGTGGAACGACAGCTGAGAGAGAAAGACGAACAAGAAGGAAACTTACAGAGACATCTCAGAGAGATGGAACAACCGTTGACAAACTCACAAGGGCAATGCCGAGAAAAAGAGGACAAAGCGGCCAACTTAAGGAACAAATTACTTCAATAGAACGGAAGCTGAGGTTGAAAGACCAGCAGCTGAATGAATTGGAGATAACTCTTTTAACGACGCAGCAGTCATTGAGTGAGAGCATCAACGCCAACAGGTCACACCTGACTGGGTCATTTCCCGTGATCAACTTCAGGTGGAAGATAAACTCCTAAGTAGGGGAGGCTGGGGAAGTGTTGTCGAGGTGAAGTACTGTGGCTGTGCCGTCGCTGTAAAACAAATACATGAGTTGATTCTTTCTCCATACAACCGTACTTTGTTTGAACGAGAAATAGACATTGCCCCAAGATGTCATCATCCTTGTTTGCTGCAGTTCATGGCAGCAACTAATGAGGAGGGAAGTCGTTTGTTTGTAACAGAGCTTATGGAATCAAGTTTACGAACAGAACAGAGACTCGCTGAAACAGAAGTCTCCACCATTTCTTTAGATGCTGCTCGAGTATTAAACTACCTTCACCAAAAAAAACCTCCAATTATTCACTGTGACATCAGCAGTGCTAATGTGTTACTATGGCGACAGGGCGACAAATAGAGAGGCAAGGTGTCAGATTATGGAACTGTAAACTTTATGCAACACACTATGACAGTTGGCCCTGGAGCCATGATTTACGTGGCTCCTGAAGCGCTCACTTCACAACAAACAGTCACAGGTTAGCTATGACTTGCTTGAGGTTTGCCATCTTTCAGTTAAGTAACGTACACATATATGGCAAAAAAAAAGTTTAAGGAACAAATTGAGTGATTCACGAGATGCATTGAAAAATGAATTAGAATTTCACCACAACAAAAGAATGGAATTTGATATTTGTCAGGAAGTATTTGACAACTTTGTGTTCATGGAATGGTTAGAAAATAATTGTTATTAGCATCCCGGCTTAGATCTTGACGACACGGTCTAATGTCAAAGTATAATTTCTTCAGTAATCTAAAAAGCGAACATAAAATCCTATAGGTTGAAAACTGAGGAATGCTCCTGAGCCTTCAAATAGTTGTTGCCATTGTACAAAGTGTTTCCACTGATGATATGCCATCTTAAGAACCACTGCCAGTAGATATGGAGAACTTCAGATGGCTCGATAGACCTTTTACCTGAAAATCAAACTTAATTAGGCAATATCAACATCATCACACTAGTTGCCATGAATTATGACAGTGATGTTTGGGTCTCTTGTTTCCATGGTAGCAGCACAAGCCTTGGTATGGTGTCACACAGGGTGCTTTCTTATATCAATAACTGAGAAAAAAACACCAAGTCACTCAATTTTTTACAAATTATGTTTACAATGGTCTATTGAATAAACTAAAATGATTGGCTGGCATTGATTATTTGTAGAGAAAAACATGTGAAAAGCTGCAATTTGCAAAAACTGGCCTTTTTGGCCAATACCCAGCAGCAGTGCTTTGCCTGCTGTAGTAAAAGAATTCACCAGATAAGCATTATTTCAGTTCATTGCATAGAATGTTTGTTAACCTTTAGCCTGAGCCCAGAAAGCTGCAAAAAATGGAAAAATATTCCCATTTACCTTTTCCATGCAAGTGTGAACACTGAAAACTGCATAGGGTTGAGAAAAAAATTCCAAGGGCTAGGTTTTATCATTTCTGTAAGAATTTCTAGTGGAGAAGTATTTGTTTTGCATTGGAGCAATGGAGGAAAATAGATGGCAGCACTGTGCTTTTTCTCAGAAAAGTTAGAGAATGGAGGTTGCAGATAAACAACATACCAGCTCCAAGACAGTGCAAGAATTTCATGCAAATCTTACCTCACAAGCAAACAGTCTGATCACGTCTTTCATTAACTCAGTCGTTTAATAACGGTGCAAACATTACAAAACAACGCTTCTGCTTCCAACTCGCATGCAAAGTTCTGCCAAAAAAGTCAAACAAGAGCCAAAGTAGCTCTTTTTTTGTCAGCAACCTCAACCAAGAACCCAACGAGAAGGAATCTGACCCCATTTCATTCTGGGAAATATGAGTTTTCTTTGAGCGGGAAAGACCTACCTCCAACCAATTTCATGTTTTTTTATAAGTCTCTGGCCAGGCTTTAATAATACACTAAAAGTTTTCTAGTTACTTCCATCGTTGATTGAAACTTTCATATTTGCAAGTGGATTGAGAGAGTGCCAGAAATGAGGGTTAACTTGTGAAGTGAAAGGAACACATACTGATTTTCCACGGGGTATGTGGGTTACTAGATACTTTAGTTTTAACAACTGGGTTGATAATGTGAATTGGCCACCGTAACGAGATTCGAAAGTATTGGATGTCCTTACGGTGGCCAATTCACATCATCAACCCAGTTGATAAAACCAAGTTATAAAACCAAATTTTCTTGTAACACTCCCCACGACGCAGTGCCACAGTTTCTTTAGATACTTGCCTCTTTATTCATGTGTAGGTTACTGTTAGGCACTGACATATTTGGTTTATGTAATTGCGTGAATTACCACGAATATTTGCTACTGCCTGGGATCTGATTTATGTGTATGTTAGACTAGTGGTTGAATGCGATTTTGTAGGTAGAGTTCAAGTGTGCTGTTTTGCATAGGAATGCCATAATAGGTTTAAATACGGGATTACGTAGATGTACAATAATTATAGTTTTCTGTTTGGGAGTTTTGACTATTCAGCACAAATACATAATGCTTTCGCATGTTAAATAAAATCACTTGATGCACTGAAAAACAATAGCATGTGTCTGGATCTTGCATGATAAAAGGCTTGTTTGGACCCAACCCCGTTCTCTTATCTGGATAGTTTTGTCAAATATGTAACAACAGTACCCAGCAAATAAGATTTCCCTCACCCCTCTGTGATAAGCTACAGTATAATCTAATGCTGTGATTATTTTTATTTTTAGCCAAAGATATGAGGAAAAGGAAACAGAAAAAACGTTTCAAAGGTATGGAGAAACGCCCTTCAGACGAAGGAATGGATCTAATGGAGGCTTACATAGAAAGGCCTCTCAAAGAAGAGGTAAAAACAGTTTCATCTCTGCAGCGATGCACACTTACATGCAAGACACGTGATTGCTGTTATTCTCAAATGAAAAAAAATCATGGGCAGTTTGGGGGAGGGGAAGACACTCCAAGGCTGGTAATTCGGTATATTGGTGACTTGCAGTAGGATCATGTATTTGGGTTTTGAGCTTGCAACACAAGTAATGAAATTGCTCTAACACTAGCCCTGTCCATCCAGCAACTAGGGTATGGTAACGACAAATTGTAAAACCTGCGATGCCATCAGCAATTTTTATTCTGATCTCTTTGAATTTCATGTATGACAAAAATCAGAAGAGAATTTGATCACTGCCTGCTGCAGGCCTTTTGCATGTAGGTGATTGTTGCCGGTCTGCCGCCAATGCAATCCCCAGATTCTTACGTGTCAGACATTTGCAGGTTTTGTTCTCACATCGGGATGATCAGATCAGGAATTATTAGTGAAAATCATTATCACAGTTGTGGGCAAACTTGTGATTACTGTAAACACCGGCGTTTAGCAACTCGAATTTTGGAAGAGAAAATTTGGAAAGATTACAGACTTGAACTTTCAGTCATTTGGGCGTAGATATATCCTTTGATTCGGTTAATTTACCTTAAATGAAATTTGGATTTCTTACGTTTGAATTGCATAATTGATAAGCTCATCAAGACTCGAGTTGTTTTTTGGAGTCGACTTGTGTGTTGTCCATTCGAGTGAAAGCGCTCTTTCATTGTTTAGGCAAGGTTGACATTCTGGTCTATTGGAAAGGTGTAGAGGTACATGCAAGCTAATGAATTTGGGTAGGCCATGGTGACAAATATGTTGTGTGCCACATTTGCATAAGTTTACTTTAGAAAAGGGTACTGTTAGATTAGCTTAGCTCTGGTTCGTCATTCGTGAGGTACCACGTGTAGTTTGTTTTGTGGTAGGTTTGTTTTTGTGGTAGGTTTGTCAGGGCATATGGTAAATTCTTGTACATAGCTGAAAGATTATTATGAGGACAAAATTAGTTATTAATGGTAATCGTAGAAGAGCAGTTAAGACAATTATCACAGTCTAAAAGTGAAGTTAACGAGTACTTTAATTGTGAATTTGAACTTGAACTGAACAACTTGAACAAAATAACGAACACTAGTGTAGTTATCACAGAGGGCGAATTCCAAAAGTATTTGTATAGTTTACATTGAACTATAACTCAACAACTTAAACAAAACAATATGTATTATGTTCATTTTGTATGGTGGAAATTGACTTGTTGACAATTCAGGTTTAGTTGAAAAGGTAGCAGAGAAACCTTTTGTGATATAGAAAAGTGTTATTGTCAGTTACTCTACTATAATTAGTGGGAGTGATATTATAGGTCTTGAAATCAAAGTACAAACTCTTTACTCTTTACTTTATTGTTCTGAGAGCCATAGGAGACCTTTGCCAATATCAAGTCCAAAATCGTCTCAATGATTTCCTCCTCTGTTGATGCGACAAGACTGCAGATGCCAAGTATTTTGCTGAAGACATCGTTTTACACAGAAACTCTAACGTTGTTGTGCGGGTTGCTACACAACTCGGAAGTTAGATTTCTGACCACAAATTATGGCCAATTTTCGAACTACATCACTCGGTGAGTTAAATTTCTGAAAACAAATCACGGCCGCTTTCCGAACCACACAACTCAGGCAGAGGAGCGAAACAACACAGCTGAAGTTAAGTTTCGTCAAGGCAGTTGTTTGTTGCTGACGACTGGCGATTTCGCCTAACAGGGTAAAACTCTACTTTCGCACCAGAAGTCATACATACATACCTCCTTAAGGCTTCGATAAATGTTAACAGTGATATCTTTTAGTCTCATGATATTCAGTCAGAAAGACTTGAAAAGAAAATTGACAGTGTAAATGTCCACAAAAACCCGCACTTGAACGAAACAAAGGCCCGCACCCGAAAGAAATGTACAGCACATGGTTTGGCGAAGATGTCGTTCGCCCCTGCTGTGGGGCGGCTAAATCGGTGTCGCAACTTCGGACGAAGTTCCACCGTCCCATGAAACCCGACTTAAGTTTGCATTAGGACTGCGTTTTACGAACGCAATAACAATAGCACTATATAGCTTTTCCACTCGGTCACTACCGAGAACAACAACAACTACTACCTAGCTGATTCTCTATATACATTTAACTAATATTCTAGAACGTCCTGGGAACTTCTATTTATGTAGCATTATAAAATGTTCCATAGCGTAACTGTAGAAGGTTGTGGCACAAACATTGCGTGACATTCTAGAAGTTTCAAGAAACTTGAACATGCTCTCCATAACACATGAAATAACTTATTCCGCCCACTAATGTAGATCTTTGTTTAGCAATGTCAAGCAATTTCAAATATTATTTTAGCTTTGTAGTTAAGGAAATCACATATTAAGTATGACATCAGAAATACAGAAGCCATACCATACAATACCAAGGTCGTTTTAGGCCCTGTCCACTTTTTCTTTCTGGAACGGCTTCCGTCCACACTCGTCCGGTGAATTAGGCAGTTAATCTGGATATTTTTGAATCCGCTTTCCATAGTGGAATTTAAATAATTCCTCACTGAATCCAATTGTAAAGCCTGTGACACCATCAGCAATTTTTATGCTGACCTCTTTGAATTTGCAGGCTCCATGTAGGTATTGTTGCCAGTCTGCAGCCAATGCAATCCCCAAACTTTTACATCACACATTTGCAGGTTTGATATCACATCGGGATGATCAGATCAGGCATCACTAGTGAAAATCACTATCACAGGTGTGGGTACACTTGTGATTTTCATAAAACCTGTAGATATATTATGGGCTTACAGACTAGCATATCATCTTGGAGAAGTAGTTGTTGACTTCATGCGTTGGAAACCAGGATAATTTCTGGCAGTCTGAGCTTGTTAGTTTCTCATAATATTAAACTTTTGCCTGTGTTTACTTCTTGATACATAGATTCCTGAGGACAGCGAGGAAGCAGCTGCTAAAGAAGCACAACAAAAAGACGAAGAAGTTGAAGAAGTTCAATCAGAGGATGAGACGTGGGAGGATGAAGGTTAGTGTTGAAGAATTGAATCTGGCAATGGTGTTGGATATTACAGTGTGCAAATTATTTTTGTTGTCATATGGGTGTCTAGAAAGTGAAGACCAAAGACCGAAGACCCCCAAACCTAAGGTAACGTTGCACAGTATCAAACCTAAGGTAACGTTGCGCAGGTTAAAACGTAAGGTAACGTTGCGCACTATCAAACGTAAGGTAACGTTTTGCAGTATTAAACCTAAGGTAGCGTGGCGCAGTATCAAACGTAAGGTAACGTAGCGCAGTATCAAACCTAAGGTAACGTGGCGCAGTATCAAACCTAAGGTAACGTTGCGCAGTATCAAACGTAAGGTAACGTAGCGTAGTCTCAAACTTACGGTAACGTGGCGCAGTATCAAACCTACGGTAACGTTGCGCAGTATCAAACCCAAGGTAACGTTGCGCAGGTTAAAACGTAAGGTAACGTGGCGCAGGTTAAAACGTAAGGTAACGTTGTGCAGTATCAAACCTAAGGTAACAATGCGCAGTATCAAACCTAAGGTAACGTTGCGCAGTATCAAACCTAAGGTAACATTACGCAGTATCAAACCTAAGGTAACGTTGCGCAGTATCAAACCTAAGGTAACGTTGTGCAGTATCAAACCTAAGGTAACGTTGTGCAGTATCAAACCTAAAGTAACGTTGTGCAGTATCAAATCTGAGGTAACGTTGCGCAGTATCAAACTTAAGTAACGTTGCGCAGTATCAAATCTGAGGTAACGTTGCGCAGTATCAAACCTAAAGTAACGTTGTGCAGTATCAAACCTAAAGTAACGTTGTGCAGTATCAAACCTAAGGTAACGTTGTGCAATATCAAACCTAAAGTAACGTTGTGCAGTATCAAACCTAAAGTAACGTTGTGCAGTATCAAACCTAACTCGCCCCGCACCTGTGGAGTGTGCTCCCACTTAGTATACGTACAATGTATTTGTTCCATTTCAACTTCAGTGTCAGGACGGCTGTAAAGACTCATTCAAGTCAATTTAATGTATATTTTTAGATTACTATTTATGTAGTATTATTTGTGAAATTATGCATACATTGTAATTAAACAGCTAGTTATCTTGCCCTTAATCCTGCAAACATTTAACAATTATTGGACGAGGTTGAGCAAA
>OMLO01005661.1_pt1 | contig 10506 bp, 6 predicted proteins | sample 1674811 | NCBI WGS metagenome assembly OMLO01 (sample SAMN06265003, study PRJEB25207) | coral metagenome | isolation source: Coral host | place: Mexico:La Bocana,Puerto Morelos, Mexico | collected 2008-11-13
CCGGAAAGCATGGTCTGCAGACCAGTCACATGACAACAATGACGCAAGACCCGGAAGCAAATCGTTACATCGTTACAAACGGTCAGGTAATTTAAATGGTTGATGCCCCATGCTCGGGGAATAATGGTGATGATAATGAGGATGAGGTGGTTTGAAACATTGACAGTCCACTAACATGAAAAAGTACTTGAAGTACACTTACCAGCTCTCTAGTATAGTTTTCAAGCTCCACAACTTTTTTTGTTACTTCATCAAGGCGTTTCTGCATTGGAGCATTTTGACGCTTGATTTCGTCGAGTCTCTTCTTCACCTTCTCCTTCTCAGTTTTGATCTCCACAAACTTTTTACGAGCTGCTTCAAATTCCTGAAATCAATTACAACATTAGCAGTAGAAAATACTGGCCCACAAAATAAAATTTCCTCGTATCAATAAATTTGGTGTGATTGACTTTAAATTACTGAAAGTACTTATTAATATAAAAATCATGAACAAAGACAGTTAACAATAACTAATTAAATAAATGTACAGACCATCCGAATGGGAGCACTCATGTGAAAAGGTCAGGAATACATGTACTTGTTGGAAAACTTGAATTAAACTCCTGAAGGAGATCTACATGTACTAGGTGTGGATCAAGCTTGAAAATACATCACATTGGTTTTTCTTATTTCTTTAAGTGCAACCGTAAAAGTCACCTTTATGGCTAAAATAGTGTTTTGTCCTGATGTCCACTCTAAGTGAGACCGAAATCTATGATTTACAACCTTGTAGGTGAGACGATGAACAACCTCTACCTTTTCATTTACAAATACTCTCCCGCACCTGGGCATAACACTTCCAAGAGATAACATTCAAAGACATGTATAGTGTAAGGGATAAGATGAGCATGTGAAAATACATATATAGTGATGACTTACCACCCAAGGCTTTTTCTTCTCCAATATCTGCACTTTCTGCAGATGCCTCTCTCTTTCCTGGTGTCGTTTCACTTCATGTTCAAGCCGTTCATTTTGTTGTTTTAACTTCTCAAGATGTTCCTTGTTGTTCCTGAGTGAAACCTACAGAGGGTCGTCAAGAATAATAAAAGAATTACAAATACATAAAGTACATAAATACATAGAAGGTGCGAGCCATTATGCAAGGGTTTCATTAATGTACTGGATACAATGTGAATTTCTACCCTGTTATCAACCTTTTGAGCCACCCGGGCCAGGAGGACAAGTGGTTTTTCACATATGGGCTAAACTTTTTGAACTGAATTTCTCTATAAGAAAAACTTTCAGCTACATTTGTACCAGGTGGGTGAAGTCATCCTCACAGCTGGTAAATTTGATTGGTGCCTGGTTTTATAATGAAGCCCCCTGTAGCATGGCTAGCATATCAATATTGCACAGTGTGTGTCATGTATTAGTGATTGGTACACTCTGGTGTGGTTCATGTGCCAGTCTGGGCCAGGGGGAGGGGGAGGGGGGGGGGTCAGCAATCATCCTAATCATTCCTTTCTTAAAAAACTGGGATAACCATGACAAGAAAATATTTCCGAAATGTCTGTTTCACAAACAATGAGATGAAATCAGAAAAAGGTATCGAAAATAGGTTTGGATTAGTCATGATTTGAGTCAGACACAAAATAACGAACTTGCTTTTTTCTTCCATGACATACTGTATCTTCAAGTTTACTGTTTTAAAATAATGAAGTTATTCTTTTTTAGAGATTTTGTATAAGCCAAGAATAAAATTAATATGAACAGCAATGCTGAAGCAAGCAGACAGGATCAGACACAGCATGTCTGAGAGCAAAAAAATTGTATTGAAAAATTGGGTTGAAAATCTGTTTATTATAATTATAAAAGATAAGCATTCCAGAAATTTAGGAGAAAGACTGCAACTACATGTACATGTACAATGTATGTGTAAAATAACCTCAAGCTCCTTTTCTTGCTTTCTAAGTTCAATTAGCTGTTGATGGGTGTCAAACATGTCTGGGGGACCAACCTGCACACACAAAAAAATATATGTATGCAAATCTATTAGTAAATAATGTAATGACCTTTCCTTGGAAAGTAACCACTATCTAACAGATACATGTATATATAAAATAAATGAGACGTCTATTACAAATTTTGTTCTACATCCTACTTACCGCTTTCTCTGTGGCTTCTAAGAGCTGGTGCTGAGTCATCCTCGCAAATTCCGCCACTTTGTCCTATTATTAATGGTGATAAAAAGGATAAAGAGAAGTCAGAATGTTTTCTATTTACAAGGCTAAGAAAGTTAAAAAGTAAAAACATGACACTAGGTCATTAATGTGATAACCTGGTGTCAAAAACATTTAGCGTTTTTACTTACACTGATTGAATCATTCATTTATTCATTCAATCAATCAATTGCACAGTCAATCAGTCAGCCAGAAAGTCATCTAGCCAGTCTGTCAGTCAGTCAGTCAGTCAGTCAGTCAGTCAGTCAGTCAGTCAGTCAGTCAGTCTGTCAGTGACAGTCAGTCAGCAAGCAATCAGTATTTCATTGGACCTGTGTTATGTCTCTATTCAGTCAGTCAATCAATCACTTGACAGTAGTCAGTCAGTAAGTCACTCAAACTGACTGTCTGTCTGTCTCTGCATGTCTGTCTGTCTGTGAAGTATGTGTATGAGTACCTATAAACATTGTAGCTACATGTAAGAGAAATGCCTACCGTAACTTGTAGTAAGATGTTTTGTACAGACATTAATATTTGATTTCTACACAATTGTAGACTTCTTCATACCTGAGGTAGGAACTGACAAAGGTTGGCAATTTGCACATTCAATTTTTTTGTCAACTCTTGAACCTCTTTCATGGTGGTCCCTTTCCCATTAATCTTCCAGGTGGATCGATTGTCCTCCCGGAATATGTCTCTGGTTATTGTGTGATTCCTGCCATTTGAATTGTGCCTGTAGAAAGTGATGAAACAATTGAACTTGAACAGCACTGTCAGTGATATAATCATGACTTTCCTTTGTCTAGATTGTCGAAATAAGAATTTCAAGTTTGACATTAACATTTGTGCAATGCATTTTAAAGACTTTTTTTTTAATGGTAGAATGCAATAAAATACATATATGTAAGGTTAGTGAAAAAATTATTTACTTCATTAAAAAAGGAGGTCGGAGATGTAAAACAAAGAGACAAAACACGGCTGATAAGCTTAAAGAACTGATGTAAACAAATAATTTGGTTTGAATTGAATGACTATGTTTGTTCTGACGATTTCTTAAACTTTTAAACATTTCAGCTAATATTAAAGGCCTTCTCAGTATTAACAAAAGTACGGTTAACCCAAGTCTTGCCCTACATGTAAATCATAGTCATTCAGCAACTCTTATCTGTAATAAGGCCACTTACAGTTCAATCTCAATCATGCTTTGAGATGCTCCATGTTTGATGAAATCTCGAACCTAATAATGAAGCAACAAGTTGATTTAACACAGACATGCTTGCCACAGAGATCACTTTTCAAAGTTCCCTGACTATTCCTTGACTTTTCCAAAATAAAATTACAATCTGACCAAATAAACATGAAATATCAGATATAGAAGTGGCCAGAGCCAGCTTCTCCTTACAGCCATCATTTCTGCCAATTAATTCTAGACTGATCAGTTTTTGCCTTCTTCATTAAAGGAAAAAGATTGTTGAGATCTCAAGTGACCAAAACATGTTTCATCTGGCCTTCAATGGTATCAAATCATTAGTGCTAGAAATTCAATGTTCCCTAACTTTTATTCAAAGTGTGAATTTTTCCCAGTCTCAAAATACAATTCGTTGACTTTTCCCTGACCATTTCCTAATGTGTGGTAACCCTGAGGATAGAGTTCATTAGTACTGCAAAATACATATTTACAATAAAAACTCAATCTCTGGTCTTTAACTGCCTAAGTACTACTACTATTACATCTGGTGACGTACACTGTAAGCAGCATGCATTATAACTCGATAAAGCACACATGTGACATAAGCCGCGTGCTTTATGGAGTTATAATGAACTCGAACTGACCAATCACAGCATGCACAATTAGTCAAACATTTTATAAAATGAATTATACTTCAGTTCACCATTACCTCAGTTGCTCGGCCAAGTAGCTTTGCAGGACCAGCAAGTCCAAGGCACATTGCACAGACAATAGAAGATTTACCGGTACCTGGTAACACAATTTATTATAAAAATGTTTACAGTTGTCATAAATTTTGGAGTCATTTGTAGTGTTGGTCTTCATACCTATAACAAACTTGTTGCTACAATATGTACACGTATGTACATGTATGTACAGCTGTAGGTGAGTTACTAATACTTCACCCATCAAAGACAAAGCCAGTTGTATCTGGTTACAACCAACAACAAAACTACTTTCAAAATTTATGGTCAATAATATATTTTTTCCTGGTGTTGACTTTTTAGGGGGATTGCGTTTTTCCCCATAACATAACAAGTGAGAATCATGAAAAATCAAATTAAATTATTCTAAATTTGATATAAATGATATTAAATTTAGAAACATTGCAGGTTTTATTTAAGCTGCAAGAGCATGTTAGATTTAGAGCCATTCTGTGACTATTTGCTACTACTCCCATTATTTGTACTTTTTGCTATTTGTGACTATTCACTGTTCACTATTTATGTCTATTTGCTATTCGTGTTCTCCAGACACCCACCTATCCAAAAGAATCTGAGCTAAAAAAAATACTATGTACAGATGTGCATGTATGTAGAGCTACACTATGTAGAAGGCCTGTTCCAGGATCTCGATAGTTGGGGATGAACAAAAAAATAGAGGGTACCTCCCTTGCTTTTTCTCTTGTTTGCCCACTTTGTTTTTGTCTTTCGCTCGTCCTTACATGTAACTACATGTACCTAGACCCTGAAACAGGCTACACTTGAGTGTTTAGTGCATGATCATACCATTTGGTCCTAAGACAACATTTAAGTGAGGTCCTGGTCGAAACTCACAGTCTCCATATGTCCTAAAAGAGATACAACGGAAAATATATGTAGACACTATAATGTATACATGGTGCATAAATCTTAAGCCTTGCGTTAATGCTTCCAGACAAAGGTCTTTTTACATGGACATGAGATGTATAAGTATTGTTAGTATATACCACACAAGTCAACAGTGCTTTGTATGCATTCTGATTGGCTAGCTCAGAGGTGAATAGCAAGTACTATTCACCTTGGAGCAGAGGAGAAAAAACAAAATGGCTTCCCGTTTCACTTCGGTTACCCAAGAGCAAATTTTATCAATAAACGAGGCTGCTGTTCCAAAATATACAAAAATGGCATCAATGTTTGGTTTAACTCTACTTTGCTTGACTTTTTTTGACCAGCTCACTTATCATGTGACTTTATGTGCACAAAAGAGCATCACACAGCGAGATTTCCACTTTTTATTGTGTGCTTTTATTGAAGTATTAGAAATACACCAAATTTTGGAGTGGCTGATAATTCAGCTTTGTGTGGTATATACATGTACTAAAACAATTATTCATTTCAGTGTCGGTGAAAGTGGTGGGTGGATATTAATTTTACCTACACTTTGCTGATTAACAGTTAATTATTCCAATATCAGTGCCATACAATGTACATACATGTAGAAATTTATAGGAGGTTGGAGAGTGAACAAAATAATACAGTTGTAACCCGAAGCCAACACGAATATCTTCTCAGCCACTCTACATACTGTAGCTATTCAAGCAAAAAAAGGTTAATTTAATGTTAAACAAATGTTGACCCAGTGTAACTAATTAGACCATGTTTGCAAGGTTTTGTTCGGTGGTCTATCAGAAATGCAGTTCTTGTTCCAGTTTACGTTAAAGAAAATTAGCCACGCAGGGAAATATAAGCCTTAAATTAAAGAACAAAAAAGCGTTCATGAGGATTTTAATTTGCGCCATTTGCAAAGAGAAAGCGAAAATTTCAACTTACACAAAATTCCGCATCTTTACTCTCACTATTGCACCATCCACGAAGCCTCCGTCTCCATTTTGTTCATCTGGTTGACCGTTAACAGCACCGGACTTGCTTTTCTTGGTTATATCTAAGTGATTATGTAAGCCGGATCTCGGTCTCTTCGAGGCCATCTTGCTGAAATTTCCCGCTAAATGTGTGTGTATGTGTGTGTGTGTTGGCATACGGGACCTTGCATTCCCATATAAAGAGCAGACAATCCAAATTTGGATTTCTGACAGATGTCACGCCATGCTTTTAGTTAATTTCCTGGAAACAAGAAGATGCGTCCACCAAGGGTGATCTATTGACTTAAGGTCTGCGGTCATTTTTCATCGAGCATCCTGTTTTCAGAGGAATCGCGTAGTTGGAAAAATGATTCCTAGAGGGAGTGCAGATCCATATACGTCATGAGTAAAGGTAATGTTTTCAGAACGCGGAAGCGTGACCGGACATGTAAATCTCAATAAGCCCATATCTGAACCTCCACATCTGAATGTTTTTTACTGCAAGCCTTGTCGGATCAGTAAACGGTCGTTTTGTCGACGTGTCTGTTTTCACTGAACTTCTCTCCAAGGCAAATTTTGAGATTAAAGTATGGCCACAGTTAAATGCATTAATGAATTTACATTTGCAAAGTGAAAAGTTTTCTTTCGCCATTAATTAATTGATCATGGTTCACGGAGACAACTTTGCAACAAGTCAAGAGAGTGAGTACAATTTTCATGGGACAGTGAATAAGTATCTTTATTCAGTCCTGTTAGATTTCAGTTGAAGCTAGGTAGTTCCGTCATTAATTACGCTTATATAATAACAATCTTGTTTAATGTTGTGCTGAATATATGATCGGCGATTATTTCATGTTTCAGTGTTTTGTTAAGAAATTTGGTCATGCGCTTATGAGCGAAATGGTATGATAAGTTTAACCCGTATCTCTGTGATTCTTTATGTATATATTTTTTGAGTTCGTGAAGAAAGTCTCGCCTAGTCAAATATATTGATTGTAGGACTGAAGCACCAGCTTTATTAATTATTTATTCAGTGAATGTAAATACCAGTGTGTACAAGCATTGTTCAAAACTATCCTAACATAACGTGGCCTTTGTGATTCTGATTGCTGGTCCTAAGAATTTAGAAGCAGCTGTTTCTGCCAACGACAACAATTTAGTTGACACAGACTTCCTGATTGTACAAGACTGTAACCTGTGATGCAGAATTTTAATTTGCAGTCGCTCACTCACTGACAACTAACATTGGTGTGCACCAGAAGCTCGCACCTGCCCCTTCCTTCCATTTTTTTTTCAGATACATGTTGTATATATTGTTAAGTTTTTGGTTTTACAACTTTAATATAACAATATTTACAAACGGTTGTTTGATATAGAGCGGTGTTTAGTTGAGTGTTATAAGACCAAAACCAGACAAATACAACTTCTCAGCTAATCTCAAACCTCTGTAAAAGTAATACCAAATTACCTCATTTCTTTTCGACACGCGGTTGAAAATGGCTTTAGTATAATGCCACTGTAACTACTCAAATTCTTCATTTGTCTTTCCAGGAGTTATTAAACAGCTTAATGAGGCGTGCAGGACAGGAAACCTTGATACACTGCTTCAAGCAATTTACTGTCATCACGACATTGTGCAAGACCTCATCTGTGGGCAAGAAGCAGATGATGGCTGTGCCTTACCTAGAGATTTTCTACATATTGCCTGTGAAAATGGACACCTAGATATTGTGCGTCAGCTTATAGATTTTGGAGCAGATCTCAATCGAATATCAAATGAGAAAGGAACTCCTTTAAGTGTCGCCTGTATGGAAGGGCACGCAGACCTTGCACGGTTTTTGATTTCAAAGGGTGCACTAGTGCATGATCCTTCCCTGGGAGATTCCTCACCTATTTTGCTTGCTTGTAAATCTGGAAAGTCTGAAGTAATGGAGTTTTTACTCTCAGAGGAGCCCCTTCTTTTAAGGACGCATGGAGAGGTGCTACTTTACGAGGCATGCAGACTTGGACATGCTCCAGTGGTGAGATTGTTAATCAAGAAAGGGGTGGATGTGGACCCACCTCAGACGCTTTTAGACTCTCAGGGTAGCCAGGTTCCAGGAAGTCCTCTTCAAGGTGCTTGTGTAGGTCGGCAGACTGCCATTGTAAATTATCTCATAGAAAACGGAGCTAATGTGACATGTGATCTCGTGGATAGATATTGGGAATTGATTGGAGAGGCACTGATGAGGTGAGAAGGTTTCTCCTTGTCTTTGTTGTCATGGGATTATTTAAATTTTTTAATTTATTTTCTCACTATTATTGTTATTGTTATTATTATTATATATATGTTATTCGCCGGCCGGGAGGTCCGTATTGGGAAAAACTGTGCTCAAGGCCAAGGGCACAGTTTTTCCCAATACAGACCGACCTAGGCAGGCAAATAACTTGTTTATTTTTTTCTCTCTGGAAAATTACTTTATAAGAAATATTTTTGCTGATTTTTTCTGCAGCTGTTTCACACTGTGCGCGCACGTTTGACATTTCGGTCAAGTAAGCCTGTGTTGTTTACTGAACTATTTAAAAGAAGAGATTCAGTTTTCCCTGATTTTAAACTGAGCAATAAATGATTTACATTTCATGGAGATTTTTAGTGTAACAAAAAGCTGCTAAAATAGCCGCAATGTTGGAAAACTCAGAGCGGTCTGTATGCGGGGTCCATATGGGAAAATCCGGACCGCTCAAGCGCGCGGAATTAGCCAATCAGATTCAAGGATTTAGGATTCTGGACCGCTGAGATGCTTCAGAAAAAAATAATATTTATTTATTTATTTATTTATTTTTTGTAGATACACAAAGGAAACTAGAAACAAACACAAAACAACACTGTCATTCGAAGTCGATCCATCAGTCACTATGTTTTCTGCAGCATGGGGCAGAAAGAATCTGCATGCACTTCACAAGGCTTGGTTCGTGAACCTGTCAGCACGACTTGTCAGTGTTGACCTGTCAGAAAATAACCTCGAGGAACTTCCAGATGAGCTGTTCAACATCCTTCCTGCCTTGGAAGTGCTTGACGTGTCCAAAAATAGACTAGAATACTTGCCAGAAGTTATAAGCAGCTATACCAGGTATGTTGCATTTCCATGTACTGTACTTGTTTGATTGTGTGTGTAACTGAATTTGTTATATTGTATTTTGGTGTTGCTGTATGTCTTCATCCAGAGTGGTGCCAGCCCTATACCACCCCACCCCCTTTTTTAAGCCCTCACCCCAGCCATACCAAGGTAGTGCTCTACCAACTGAGCTATGAAGCTAATGGGGAGCTGGTCACTGTGAGTTCATAATATACATGTACCCTTATGTGGTGAAGAATATACATACAAATGAATACATGAAGGAGCATATTTTTGAACTGTGAAGAAGGATATGAAGACATAATTGATATGACATGATCATAGGCATAATGGCACCTTCGTACTTAAGGGGACAGCGACCTCCTGGCCTTTAAAATTTACGCAATGCCCAGATGCATTAGTGTTGAAATCAGGATGCAAATGCACTCAGATTGCATGAAAAATAAAATCACAATTTCCACACCCAATGAAACTGCTATAATTCCAAAAAATAGCTATATTCAGAGCTTGCACACTCAATGACCTCAATCAACAGTCTTGATCTAAAACTTATTAAACGAAAAAGTTCTAAAAATGGAACTAACTACAAACTTTAATTACAAGTCTTGAAAATCACATTTAAATAACAGCATTAATTTGTGCTTTCTCTCAAGTGTTGTTGCTCGAATCATGAGCGTTTTACTTGAAAAATTATGGTGGGTCTTATATACATGAATATTCTTTAATCTGCAGCTTGCAAATAACTTCGATCCGAAAAGAGTTGAGCTGAGTGTATCATAATGTTACAGTTAAACGTTTTATTCCAAGAGATAGGAGGGAGTTTACGAATGTGGACGTCACTGAACAAAATAATTAATGAGCAGAATGGCTGTGCACGTGCGTTTTTTTAATTCTTGGTACATTTCTACGCCGTCCTCTACAAAACAACAACGTGAAAATACCACATTTTTGTTGTGCGGAGAACGTACACCACAACGGCTAATTTTTTGAATTTGTATTTTAAGTTTACCGCAGTGTTCTGGATTTACGTTTGCGATAGTTTTGACAGTGACAAACAAAGTAGATGACTTTAGAGTATCGCGAGATTTGTAGGCAAATATAAATTTATTTTTTTAAACGACGTTGCCCTCGGCATTGCCGTCAAGGTTTCGTAAATTCCCTGGTCATTCTAGGACGGGACAATGCTCACAATTAGTTACAACTGATATGTTATTGAAATTGTGGCAGGCCTTGCTTCTAAGTACATTTAATAGGTCCAGAGAAATGAGTCTGTCGTGACGTGGCATGATTTGTCCAACGATATTAAATTTCGCTTTTCTCGGAATTTAGTTGTTTGTACTCCCGGATGTCCGTTGAAATGTTATCATTCTGCGTTGAAATTTTGTTTCAATTGCGAAAAAATCT
>OMLO01005662.1_pt1 | contig 10506 bp, 11 predicted proteins | sample 1674811 | NCBI WGS metagenome assembly OMLO01 (sample SAMN06265003, study PRJEB25207) | coral metagenome | isolation source: Coral host | place: Mexico:La Bocana,Puerto Morelos, Mexico | collected 2008-11-13
AGTTGAGCAGATTACTGAACACAATGTATTCTCACGCCAAGATTGACTTGGCCCTTGTGGTTGGAGGCCACAGTGCAAGCGCAGACTTTCGATTGCTGTTGAAGGCTTTGCCAGCTTCTAGCGTGCCCAGTCAGTCTCCTGATTTGGATGCTTTGGAAATTCTTTTGCGCAGTGCCAATGATGGTTTTTCGCATTGGCTTGGAACGCAAGATTGTTCTGAACAAGATTTGATTATGATGCGACTTTTTGCCATCCAGAGCTGGGCTGGAAAGATCTTGGACCTGGAAGTCATTGCTCCAACTTTCAGGTTGTTAGCACAGGTTGTTACTGAGTGGACGTCCGCTTTTCTCTCTAAAGGCTCGGGAGCTGCTCAGAGCCCGAACATCTAGACAACCAGACCAAACCAGATTGACTGGGGCGGTGTTCTTATTTCTTTACATTATTGAGTGGGTGAATGAAAAGGATGCCAGAACCATCAGATGGAATTTGACAGAATTCAACAGTGAAGCCAAACCACCTTCCGTATTTTTGAGTGAGTCCAAAAGCAATGCTCTGGAGGGAAATTACATTTCGATGGGTCAACTGCCTCTTAAAGTTGTCACTTGCTGTTGATTTGAGATTAGATTTTAAGGAATTCAGGTTTCAACTCTTTTGCTTTGGAGTGAGATCAGAAACCCTTTCCTCGTGATTCCTCCCCCATGGCGTCTAGTTATCAAATCATTTCACAACTGAAAAAGAATAGAATCACAGGCAAGCTGGAGAAGTGACAAATATTATTATTTATTAATTTATTTTATTTTATTTATTATTATCTAAGAATCACGATTATCTTTTTAATTTGATTTATTATTATCAATCGTCGATCGTGAATCATTATCATTATTATACAATGATTTGATTAGTTCATAATTATTTGTTGAAATTATATTTATTTTATACAAAACAATATCAATCCTATTACATGATTGATCGTGAAGTTTTGACGTTCATGCCACCCATATCCCAAGCCATGGACGATTTCCTGGCATGGCTATCCCTATGCATCCTTCTGGTGACTGTGTGTGTAGGGTCAGATGGACAGCAGCCTGATGAGGAACAAGGTATGCTGGAAATGTTGCAGGAAGAAGATGACCGATACGGTACACTTGAAAATCCAAGGATCCCATTGGAAGAAGTGTCTTGTCGAGCCAGGTTGGATGCAGTGGCGAACAGGGCACGGCAATCAGTTGGACATACAGAAAGGCTTTCGAAGTATCTGGCAATGGCCGGCGAGTTCTTTGCTGTAGTTATCGAGGGAATGCAGTTTCAGCGAGATATTGTGACTCAAGTCAGCCTTTACCACCTTGAGCTATTCACCAGATGTTTTGCAAGTGGTCGTCTTCAGCCAGGGCAAGAAGTATTGGAGTTGTTTGCAAGCAAGGAAACATACACACTGTTGAGGGGTGTAGATGAGTTGAAAAGGATGTTTCCTGATTGCTTGCAGCGAGATATGATTTCTCATGGACAATACCTCTATGGCGTGCACGGTGGATACATTGCTACAAGAGGCTATGATATGGTCAAAATCAAAGATGCTTTGAATATACAAGATCCTGAACCAGAGATGGAGGATGACATCGAGGTGGGTACACCTATTGCTGGCAGTGATGATGAATGGGCTCAAGGTCCAGCGTCTACATCAACCAGTGGCTCAGGATTTACCGTGGAGAATGACGAGGGCAGGAGAATCCGCTATACTTGCTTTCCTCTCGAGGAATGTTCAGATCCTGAGTATTGGTTTCGAGTGAACCATTTCGCAGACAGTGCTTCGGATTCTCAAGACATGTCCATCAACTCGGATGACGCATAGGGTTCTACGAACCAGTTTGGGCGGTTTTCTGGACCAAACCACTTTGACTGGGGCGGTTTTCCAGATAAAACCAGTTTCGCATCCTTGAGGCCAACGCAGCGGTTCCTAATCGTTGTATGACAGCAGGACGATGGGCTAATGTGTCTGCTGGGGATGTTTGACTGGCGCAGTTTGACTGGGGCGGTTTTCTGGGCCAAACCAGTTTGACTGGGGAAGTGTTTTCATTTTTGTACATTATCGAGTGTACAGTTGCTTGCAACTGTGAAGCCAAACCACATTCTGTATTTTTGAGTGAGTCGTCAAGGGAATGCAGTTTGAGCGAGATATTGTGACTCAAGTCAGCGTGACAAAAAGTTGAGATCTTGGGTTTCAACCATGTTCATGGCCAAGAAGTTGTGCACGCAGAGCCTCAAAAAATAACCATGGATTTGCCTCTGCCGTTTCCCACCTTTGTTATAGATGCCCAAACTTCGCCTGAAGGTTGTCCATGTCGTCGCAGTCCCTCATCCAGGCCAATTCCTGGGAGATGGTGGGGAGGTGTAGATTCATGTTATTATGGCTATGACTCGACCACCACCGCATCCAATTTCAATCCCAAATCAAAAGGACGCACTTTTTCAATAGGGACGTACTTTCTCAATAGGGGCGTATCTCAATCCGTAATGTGATCCTGAGTGATCCTAACATGAAACATGTTTTTGTAGCCCTGCCATCCACATCAATGTGTAACACCATGTTGCTTGCACAAAAGGCTCAACGGTTGCACAGAGGCAACATTCTGTTGACTATGCCGCATAGATGGCATGGCAGGCGCAAGTTCCACAAGTGGTGTCCCCGAGAGACACGGACGTATGTCAGTGCAAAGAAGAGGTCTCAGAAGCATCACAAATCTCAGACATGGAAGACTCAGAAGCACTCGTGGAGGACTCAGAAGGATGTGTGGACAATTCAGAAGCACCCCTGGACGAAACAGAAGTCTCATGACTGGCCGAAGCATCATGACGACCACATTGAAGCATCTGACGATGAATATGTGTATGTCAAGGAGGAGGTAGCTGATGAGCCATCTCGGGAACACGTGAAGCAGAAGGTGATGGCACAATCATCTTCATCACGACCAGATCCACGTCACGACCATCTGCGAAGCTGGCATCGAGAAAGCAATCAATGGTGAAGGTGCAGGTTGAGCGCCTGAAGCAGAAGGTGATGGCACAATCATCTTCATCACGACCAGATCCGCCACAACCATCTGCGAAGCTGGCATCGAGAAAGCAATCAATGGTGAAGGTGCTGGTTGAGCACGTGAAGCAGAAGGTGATGGCACAATCATCTTCATCACGACCAGATCCACCACGACCATCTGCGAAGCTGGCATCGAGAAAGCAATCAATGGTGAAGGTGGAGCAGCCTGAACAGCCTGAGAAGAAGCCTTTGCCTCTGATGATCAGTCCTGAAAGACCGCAGTCAGTGGGCGTGAATGTTGGTATTTGGCCTCCACGGCCAGTGATGCGAAGGCCACCGGACGGAGAGCTTAAAATGGCCACAGTCAGTGAGGGTTGCGAGTGATCCACAGCCAGTGTTTCGAAGGCCACAGGAAAGACCACAGTCAGTGAGTGTGAGTGGCCAGCTCCTCGAAAGCCAGTACCTCTAAGGCCACCTCCACGGCCAGTGCTGAGGGTGATTCCTCCTCCACGGTCGGTGCCGAAAATTTCGGGTGAGGAGGCTCTATCGGTGGCTACCCCGAAGTGTCAGAGTAAGTCTTGGGTCCTGGGGTGGAGAGCAGAATAGAGCAGATATGAGCAGATTGAGACGCTGCCACACTGCAAAGCAGTAGTAGTCCTGCATCATCCTGCATCGACAAAAATATACCTGATGTTGGCTGTATGGATCAGCGGGCTGCTCTTCACACCCATGTAGATTTCATATGATTTCATTAGATTTCTTTTGTTAAAAATGCAGGAGCCTTTACCAACTTGAGCTATGCGCCAGATGTTTTGCAAGTGGTCGTCTTCAGCCAGGGCAAGAAGTATTGGGGAAACATACGCACTGTTGAGGGGTGTAGATGAGTTGAAAAGGATGTTTCCTGATTGCTTGCGAGATATGATTTCTCATGGACAATATCTCCACAGCGTGCACAAGAGGCTATGATATGGTCAAAATCAAAGATGTTTTGAATATACAAGATCCTGAACCAGAGATTCTAGACCAAACCAGTTTGACTGGGGCGGTTTTCTAGACCAAACCAGTGTGACTGGGGCGGTTTTCTAGATCAAACCAGTTTGACTGGCGCAGTTTTCTTGACCAAACGAGTTTGACTGTTTTTGTATTTTATCCAGTGCGAGCATGAGATTCATGCTTCGTGTGATTGAATTTGACAGAATTTACAGTTGCTTGCAACTGTGAAGCCAAACCACGTTCTGTATTTTTGAGTGAGTCGTCAAGGGAATGACTTGTTCCAGAATGTGGACTGCTGGTGATGAATTTGCGCGACTATGGGATGCCACATTGCTGAAAAACTTTGCATTGTTTGAGAATCGAGATGCGCGGCCGGTTTGGCTCCACAAGTCGTGGCAGGCCCTGTGGAACTGGAACGATCACATCCAAGGACACGGTAAAGATTTTCATGCAGATGAATGAGTCCACGACGTACAGTAGTTCAGATCCCATCTTGTCCTTGTCCTTCGGGCGCGGAGGTGTGTTGACGTTGGGTAGCAAAAAGGTTCGACAGCCGACCAATATTTTTGAGTGAGTCCAAAAGCGATGGGTCTTTGCCACTTAAAATTGTCACTTGCTGTTGATTCCAGAAACCTTTCCTTGTGATTCCTCCCCATGGCACCTTGATCATTTCACACCTGAGAATCACCACCCTTGTGTTTGCATCTCACTGGCAAGGAGAAGTTGGAATCTTTCAAAAACACCACATACTTATGCCGCATGGCCTTATGGCTTCTTCCATTTGAGGATGCCTCATGCACATTGGGGTTCAAGTCAGATGGACTTGTAGGAACCAACCAGGAAACCATAGAACTATGCTGCGGTAGCGTAGAATCATCTTGGCGTACACACCAATATACACCAGAGCATGCCGCCTCTACAATATTTTTGCTGAATTTTCTGTATTATATATAATTATAATAATTATTAATAATTAATAACAATTGTTAATTAATAATTATTAATAATAAATGATAAATAATTTATCATGAATCATATATTAACATAAAATGAAATTCAGTCAATATATGATAATAATATATTATTTGAAATTTTAAGTATAGATTATGCAGCAATTACATAGACAGAGATTACAGAATCAGACAATCGTCAAGACCAAACCAGTCTGGGGCAGTCTGACCCATGGCAGCAGTTTTACCTGATGCAGCCCTGATTGTACGAGCACCATGGGATGGCTTGTTGGTTGATGGATTGAAGACATGGGAAGTGAGAGGGAAGCCAACAAAGAAAATTGGAAGGATTGCCATTGGTCGAGCTGGAAGTGGTTGCTTAGTAGGCACGGTCGACATCCAGGGCTGTATCGAAATCACAAGGGATGATCTTTGTCACCCCACCAATGTAGAGAAGCACATGATCAAGGAATTGCAGCAGTTCCAGCAGCTTGACAAGTACAAGAGAGTGTTTGCATGGAAAATTGGAAATGCTTGCCGTTTCAAGGAACCAATTCCTTACAAGCACAACAAAGGTGCTGTCTCCTGGGTGAGACTTAAGGAGGTGAAGAAAACGAGAAGGTGACAATTATATCATGATTTCAGACATCAGATGTACAAATAACCAGCTCACAAGTAGCCAGCAGCATTGGGAAGATTGTTTGAAAACAATCAAGACAAATTTGGGGAGTATTTTTGAAGAGGAAAAAGGGCACTTGACCGCTTGAAGAGAGAAGTAGTTGCAGAGATTGGTGAAGCTTCCACAAAAAGGATTTCAAATAAAATTATTTCTGTGGAATCAAATAAAGTTATTTCAATGGCATCCAATGTTCGGTGTATATTTTTCATGTCGACAGACCGAAAGTTGCCCCATGTATTCCTGAATCCTTTGAGGATTTGGGGGAATCACTCATGACTCATAATAATCTATGTACATTTATATATTATATTATATATAATATTTAAATCTGAATACTGGTATGATAGGAACTCATTATGCAAATATGTAACAGTATGTATGTATATAATTGATGATGTTTAGATTATAGAACTGAATATCCAATTCTATCCAGGAATATGTCATTGCATATCAACATCAGCAATCTCCAACCTCCAACAGGCGGTCGGCAAATGTCGACGCAGCAAAAAACGACGGTTGCGAAACGTCGTGGGTTAACGCAAGATGATGCAGGGAAAAGGGAAGTTGCTTCTCTCGTCACCATTTGGAGATATTTTGAGCGGGAGGATTGTTGGGGTCGGTCAAGTCACCTGTTTGCATTCGCTTTTTGACTAAGTTATGCCCTGACCAAAGAGACTTTATTCAGGCAACCAAAAAGTTTCCTCGCCAGTGCATGAGTTGGTGTCACGAGGAGATATCTGGAACATTTCTCCTTTGAATTACAAGCTCCAAGGTCCAGGCCTTCTTTTGACTGACATTACAACGCGCCATACTCACACACCAATCTTCAAAGATATTGAAGAAGAGGCACATGAAGATGAAGGGGATGGAGAATGCCCTGAAGAAATGCAACAAGAGATTGCAGGATTCTGGAAAGCATGAAGTATGTCTATTTTTTTAGATTGACCCAGCATCCATAAACAAATTTTTTGTTTCCATTTTTTTATTGTACCAGCACTCTTTGCCTTTTCTTTGAGTTTCACTATTTGTAAGTGGGAACTGAAAAAAGTGCCATAAATTGCCACAAAACATGTTGTCACTTCCCCCCGAAACAACCGGGTGTAGAAGAAGCCGCTCTCTCAGTGTGTTTGCCGCATTCCTACCGAACAAGACGAATTTTCCATGTATCGTGACAGTCTCGGCCTTTCCCTGCCAGGTGATCCCTTGCTGGTTAATTAACATTAATAATTTTCATAAAGTCAGAAAATATGACAAAAACTAAAATCAAAAGAATTTTAGAATTTTGAAAAATCAAAAATACATTCCCACCGAGTCTTTCCAAAATCTCAAAAAATAATGAGGAAAATAGCAGAAAAGTCAGGGGTCCTTGGGGTATCATTTCAGCGCGGCAGATGTGCAAGGTTGCCAAAAGCATCAAATGGAATTTGATCGAATTTGCGGTTGCGAGAGTGAATCCTGTAAATTTTTTGTCATTATTGTATATAGTCTATATAGTCAATTGTGCTTTCAGGAAAATGCCCACTAGCAGAAAACCTATGATTTTTCTGTTTTTTTGCTCAAATCCTACTAATCCATAAAATGTGGATTTCCGATTTTTGTTTTTTCCGGAACCCGTAAAAACCCATAAAAAACATTTTTATTTTTGGTGGTTTTTGTATTTTTATAGCAAAATGATGGCCAGATAGCCCGTAAAGAAAACATATGCAGGACTCCCCCCAAAGTATAGGCTATAGGGTTGTTTGATTGTTCATTTAAGTTGGGAAATCCCGTGTTTGTTTTGCTTCATGTGTAGCATTGTGATGCTTTCTTGGTTTTGGTCTCGGTGCTTGTTGACCTAAAGTGGTCCCCCAAAGGAACAAAACAAACATAGCTCCTGGTTTGGCAGAGCAAATAACCATTGAGATGCCAGGATTCCAGGGATTGTCATGGACTCTGCTGCTTGTATTTGGGATGTGTAGACGTAATTCATGAAAACTCGTGCGAAGGCTTCTGAGATTGCTGCACTGGGTTGCCATTCAGGTTTTGAGGGCTAGATTTTCGTGATTTATCTCTAAGCCTAGAGATGTTAACATCCTTAACTATTCAACCCAATTTGCAAGTGACACGTTTGAGTTTTGATAAAACACGCTTGACTGAGACAGATTTCAGATTTTGCGGCTGCAATTTGAGTCGGGTTGGATTTGGCAGAAGCTACGGACTGTAAGGCCTCAGAATGTGACCCAAACGTGCTCTGTGAAGATTGCACGGGGCCCTGGGCCCTGCCATCTTGAAAGGTGCTTGCCAAGGAATATGATGCAGACCAAAATGATGGAAGTCTTTCAAGGGTTTGTCTCTGGCTTGTGAATCTAGAAAATGTCATAATTTCTTAACAGAATTGACCATGTCAAAAAGACAGCTCTGAATCTTTCCACCCACTGAGATTGGGATTGAATCCAAGCCTGAGCTGTATGGTCCTGAGAGTCTATGAGTTGATTTGCATCACCTTCGACCAAACAATATAGGATCTATTCTGACCTTGGCCCTACAAAAGGATTCTCTTTTCGAATCTCTAGGATTCTCTAAGCCACCCTTGTTTGGATGAAAAGATCTCAAACATCTCTCCTTCAGAAATGTGGCAAGGAATGGAAAGTCTGGTCAACTCCTCAACTTTGATAGACAGCGGGGATCCACAGCGGGGATCCACGAGTCCTCACATGAGTTCTGCAAACCGTTTTTATGGGAACAAGGAATTGGCGCTACACAGTTAGATTGGCGGTACCTTGGCGGTGAAATAAAACATGACAATAGTGGACCAACCACAGTGGACCTCTTTTGGGCATGAAAGAAGTTTGCTGGGAAAAAAAAAGGACGATGATTGATGATGGATTGATCCAAAAAGGAGACTCTCCTGTTTCCCATGTGACAAATCTTTATGCTCTCATTCCAAGCAAGACTGTTTGGCTACCCTTTTGATCTCTTTTGATTTGGAAAAAGTCTTTTTGAAATTTGATGCCAGCGGCTGTCTACTGTACCTGCAGTTGGACAAATTCCCGCAAATTCTTTGCATCCCTAGGAAAAGCTTGAGAATGGCAAGGATGTTTTGGGCCTTCAGCCAAACAATGTCATCCTTCCAAAGGCTGGCAAGTGAACCTTTGTCGTGTCAACTCCAAATCGCTTGCAAGTCAAAGGAGCGAAAAAGCGCCAGTGTAGACACACACACACACACACAGAAGGATGTTTTTTCCTTTGTTGCAAAATCTCAGCATGCCACGAATGATTCATGGATAGAACGTATATTTAAAACGTGTATAAACAGATACGATTCACAGCAGGAAAGAGAAGATAGGCAGCACGCTCGCCGTGTTCCACGAACTACCATGAAATGAAGCACTCCTTCTGTCTATAGTTTGAATATGCATGAACGTGCGGTGACAAATGCTGTATATTCGGAACTGAGCACCAGTCCTGTTAAATGGAGTGTTGACCAGTGAAGACTATCAACTTGAGAACTTACAAGATCAAAGCATATCCAAAGGTCAGAACTGTTGTCGACTTAGCTGATTTCCAGTTCTCTGTCTCAGATGCAGTACTTTCAGAATTCATATGTTCCCACCTGCCATGATGCCAGGGCACACGGATAGTTGTGGCGAATTTGGGGAAAGAGGAGTTCAATGGACAGCTTTCGGCTCAGCTTGTGCTGGCCTTTTATTAACCATGTTACATTCAAGAGATGCAAACGGAAACGCATCTCAAGATCGGCCCCAAAAAACGGCAGGAAGTTCGGAAGCACTCCAATGTGGCAGGAAAGTTAACCAAAATCAAACAACCTGAGGATGGCACAGATCAATGAGGTGGACGAATCCGCACAAAGACTCTCGCCAGAAAATACCTCACAGTGCCTTTCTCCACTAGCAATAGATGATTTGGAGTCCATAGTCAATAGTATAAGACTTGTGGGTTTTCTCCTCCTTTTGACACAAGAAAACTATGTCAATCAGTTTCCACTCCTGATTTGATGTTCATTCCTTGCAAGAAACTCCCAGAAATCAGAAGATGGGTGTAGTTTGACGGCCTCAGGATACCAAGTGGCCTGCAAAAACGGGAAAGTTGCTGGGTGGCATTACCAAAACAGTCGTTTTTCCCTTTGTTCAACGGCCTTGAGCGCGGTCGCTCCTCACCTTGCAAGCACGCGGAATATTGACCTTCAGTTCGCTTTCCACCAGCATCCCAGGTCATCAAGATCAAATTTGAGAATGTCATTTGCTGAAAATTTGAAGCCTCAGCATGGCTGACTCTTGCGGTGACAGACACTGGCCAGAGAGGCTAGTTGGGAATCTAAAAGCAACAAGATGCAACAGATTTAGTCTCACTAAAACCGCTAAACCCAACTGCTTCATGATGCTTCCAAGAGCTTCTCAAAGAATCTGAACCACTCGTTGTTGTCCTCCTTCGTCAGCTCATGCTGATGTCCAAAAAATTCGCTGTAAAATCCAGCTGCGAATCGCGACCGCATCTGCGACTTGGTCGCAGCAAAAGGGTGCGTGATTTGCACGCAGATCTTAGGAAACAGGCAGATAAACGGCCTGCAAGAACCAAACAGCTTGAGAAGAGGTCAAAGGTGACCTTTTCTAAAACAAACAGTCTTTCTCCAGTGGGTGTTTTCAGTATGCAATCCAGTTTTGTTTCAATTTCGTTAATCTGCTACAATGCACGATTACTATAATGATCTCTGATCTATGACGACCTATGATGATCTACAATGATTGGATCTATGATTCTAATTCTAAGATTTTCAATTCAAATTGATATTACATATCTATTTTTGTCGTTCACAGGTCACCAAGGACAACTCCCCAGGGGCGCCACCCTCAGTG
>OMLO01005663.1_pt1 | contig 10505 bp, 6 predicted proteins | sample 1674811 | NCBI WGS metagenome assembly OMLO01 (sample SAMN06265003, study PRJEB25207) | coral metagenome | isolation source: Coral host | place: Mexico:La Bocana,Puerto Morelos, Mexico | collected 2008-11-13
TAACAAGGTAATTTCGTTATATCAACTAAGTTGAAAATGGAAAGTGGCCACCGTAATGAGTGATAAAGCTGACGTTGCGAGCGGGAGCCCTTCGTCAGAGCAAAAAAAAAAAAAAAAAAAAAAAATTTTCATGTGAATAGTGTTTGTCAGGCGATAATGTTATAAGTCTGGTCCGTTGAAACTGTTTGGTTAGTTTAGCCATGATGGTATTTTACTCGTGTAAAGCTAGTCATTAGTCATAGGTCGGTTTCCATCTGTCTTAGATCTGGTTAGAAGTCCGTTTGTCGGTTTTGTTTACGTCGTGGATAAGTCGTTTGGAAGGCGCCAGTAGTGGTTGACATCTGCTAAGAGGCGTTTGTTCTAAGTTGTTAGTGTACCAGCTTGAGAATAGTTCGTACTGTAGGTACTGTAAGTATTGGGCAGTATCCCAGTCAATGTTGTGCTTAGAGTTGAACACTTTTGGACTGGTTGCTTGCTTTCAGCACCGAATTCCCACGGGATTACATTTGCTCCCACGCTATCACAATAAGCTGCAATCAGGCGTTCTTTTTTATCCTTCTTCATTCCGGGTTTAGGGTCCACCTGCTGTTAAGAAAGAAAGCATTATCGCAGGTTACTTTGACGTAGCAAAGAATAATAACCGTCTGTATTGTTGGAACATTCGGAACAGATTGCGCTGTGTAGCCTGCAGTACAGGCGGATTAGCGGGTTCTAACGCCATACACGTACGCGCACGCACACGTACGTCTTATTTCTATTTAAAAACTTCCAGCATGCAACACTACCGGAAGTTCGAAACACTCTTGCGCAGGCGTAAAAGAGATTTTAATCTAAATTCAGTAATGGCGGACAAAGAATATTGTCGTCAATGTTCACAGTGGGAACTTCAGGGTAGATAACAGAATCTGAGAGTTAGATCAACTACCACGTTAAACTTCATATAAAAAGCTCAACTGTAGCACTAGATTACATCACAACATTAGAAAACAGAGAAGCAAGAAATGTCCATAATGGAGGGAACGTTGTGGAAGTGGACTAACTACTTGAGTGGTTTGTAGCAATTATTTAATCCATCTTTTTTCTTTGTTGTTGTTTAGAAAGTGTTGGTCTTTCTGCTGAATTTGAAGAGCTTGATCTCGCGTGTGTGTTTTTCTGGTTGTGGCAAAATTGAATAGTTATTTTTCTTGTTCATACGAGGATGAAATAAGTTACGAACTTAGCTAAGTGTTACTACGATACGCTAAATCGATTTTGTCACTTGTCAGAGTAAAGTTTCACTTTTCAACGCTGTATTCGTTTTCTGTCTTTCCCCCATATTTTGACCAACATAGGGCAGAAGTTATTGTTGGGAAATTATCTTTGTGACAGAATATGAAGTGTCTTAATATACACTGTAGAAATTCCCGCGGTTTTACGTTTTGGTTCGCGAGTTAATTTACCCGGAGTCATCAATTATTTATCATTTAGGGAGAAATTAAACAAAGGGATCTATTATTCATTAATTTTCGAGCAGAACCACATCGATTTTTATTATAAATCTTGCAAATTATAGGACTCGCAGGACCATTTTGTTGAATTGACTTTCGTCATCACTATTGGTGGTTAAAACGCATTGTATTGTGCAATATAATTAAGCAAATTAGTGGTAACCTTAACGAGAATTTCAATTTTAATTTTCTTTATGACAGTTATTTAAAATCCATTGTGAAATGGCAGCTTCTGATGCATCTTGTGTTCTTGGTGCCAAAAGCACTTTGAATCATGAGAGTCTTAAAGGTATTTTAAAATAAAATTGCCCTTTCATATGTTAATGCCCTGCAGACAGGAAAGTGTTGACACAGGATACTTAGTCTCAACAGCAAACATTAATCTGTCGTCAAAGCACTGATCTGTGCTAACTCTACCAGATTATCCATTAGTCTCCTAGATACAGATTGAACCTCCTGGTCTCTCGCATGAGTCACCAAATCTTGTGACAAATTATATGAAGTAAAGCATATAAAAAAGGGTTTTTCAGAAATACTTTGGCCAACATTTGGTGTTGTGTTGAAAATATTTTTGGATATTTGATGCATTTATTGTGGCTCAACTGGGGGCACTCTTCTTTGCTCAATTTAGTTTGTGGTCAAGAAAGTAAAATTGGCAATCTCCTGGAGTTTTTCAGGTTAGCTCTTAGTCAATGAATCATCTACTTCTCTCACTATTTGTACAGAGTATAGGGTTTTGAGGTCTTAATACGTGTATACCTTACATTGGATTTTGGTTTAATATTCCTTGTTTGGATTTTACTCATTGTCAGGAAATAGTTGACAGGAATAAAGAAAATCATGGACTAGGCAATATTGCGCTTATTTTTTCCATTTAATTTGATCATCTGGAGGAATGTTTTTCCTTAGAAGAAGTTCAGTGCTTTAAGTTTCTCCTGTCAGTGAAATCTAATTACTTTCCTGCTGAGAATATCAATGAAACCCCAGTAATATTTGAAATGTCACCAAATTCTTAGAACTAAAATTAACAGAAATATTTGGTTGTCAGTAAGTTATTTATATATTTTGATTTTGTATCTGAAAGGGACATCCAGGACATTTTACACTCATTTTCAGTGTGATTATAATTTTTGTTCACATTCATATTTCAGTGGCATAATTAGATTGCATATTAATGCATTCTTGTAGTGTAACAGATGTTGTTATGGTAAAATGCTAGATGTTTCAAAAGGTGCAGTTAATTGATTTTTTTTCAAGCATGCATTGTGTCAAGAGACTCAAGGGGCTTACTTCATACAGGTGTTCTTTAATTGTTAACTTCCACATGTAGTTTCTTGCGGAAACAGCCATTTTACTTGTATGTCTCTACTGACATTGTATAATAAGTGATTTTTACATATCATTGCTTTGCTTTTAGGTTGGCAGCCAAGATGGTTTGTTCTAGAGGTTGGTGTGCTAGCATATTACAAGTCACAAGAAGAAGTTGGTCTTGGAAGCAGAGGATCTGTCAAAATGACTTGTTGTGAAATTTCAGGTAAACTACAACTTCCTTGCTGTTGCATTACACAAAGAATCAAAACAAAACAGACAATACGCTCACCAATGGACAAGTTTGCAAAGCAATGAAATGGTCTCCGTGACATCAAGTTTTACCTGATAAACTTGTGTTATAATGCATTATGCCCCAAAAAACAGCAGTCCTGTTTTTTTAATACTGAAGTTTCTCTTTTCTCTTTGACATTTATGTCAAATCAATAGGTTACAGTAATTAATTTTGGATGATCAGACACGGTTTTTGAGAAATCAGTTACAGGTTGTTGTGCATGTGGTGAAACTGTGATAAACATACATGTATGCAAGTCAGAGCAACCAAGAGAACCAGTTATTACCAGTGGTTAATAACAAGATGTTAATTAAATATTTATTTAACTGCATAGCACATGATGGGAGATTAAAATACAAATGAATATATGAAAGATCATATATTTGAGCTGTGGAGAAAGATATGAATTTATGATTGATAATTGCAGTTATACAAAAAATTCAGGCCTGAACAGGAATTTTCTTCAGGCTTTAATTTCACAGCTGTATTGCTTTACTGGTTGATAATCTTGGACCACTTTCTTCTAGTCCATCCTACAGATGCTGTCCGTATTGACCTAAAGATCCCACCCGACCAGTACATCTACCTCAGAGCAGCTACACCGGCTGAACGGCAACAGTGGTTAGTAGCGCTGGGAACGGCAAAAGCATGCCTTACGACAATGCAGCAAAATGGCCACTCCGAAATGCCTGGAGAATGTAAGTCCATATAAGTCCATATGGTTACCAGTTAGATTATCCTCTGAGGGAACCATTTACATCTTGGAACAGATACACAAACAGTAATGTCTCCATAGATGTTTCCTTTCTAGAAGGTCTTGGGCCATGGTTCCCCAGTGAAAATTTGAAAAATTGGGACAAGTTAATTGTGATTTTTTTTTATTCTGAGTGGCAAAATGACCCTTCCAGATACATTTGTATTTTAGTGGCATGTTTTTGTATTTCAAAATGAACTGCTGGAGGCCAAAAATTTAAATGTGTTCCTGTTTCTGTGGTATGTACCAATGGTGCTACCAGAATAGCTTGTGACAAGCTGCAGGTTAATTGTTCTTGGTAAATTTATACTGATTTATTATCAAAACACTCTTTCCACAGCCATGAATCAGTTGAAAGAGAAGATGCAAGAGCTAAACATGTATCGCAGTTTGTTAGTGCAACAAATCAGCACCATTAAATTGCTGTGCACAAACAAAGAAGATAATCAGGTAATTCACAAATTAAAACAATATATCAAAAAAGCATAAAATCATATTCTGGAAAATGGTGACGTTCATAAAAAATGACATTTTACAAGTCTGAGACACTGGTGCAAATGAGAGCAAATGGGTGTATTATATTTTGTCTTTTTAACTGTAAAAAAGCATTATAATTATAATGTTCAAAATATCTTTTGCCTAATTAATATCAAACCTTTTAAAAACTCATCTTGTTGTATTATCCAACCTCCCACTGAAGAACTGCACTTATTGAGAAGTGTTATCAAGAGATGATTAATCAGCAGTGTTAGTAAATGTTTTCCGTTTTTGTAAGGAATTTGGAGAAGCTGCCACAATGCTATCTGCGACTTGTGATGAGTTCCTCAAAAACATGTGCGACTGTATGGATTTGGCAGAAAGTAACTTTGGTGAGTTGTTTTAAGCATTTAAAACATCTGTCAAGTGTTTGTTTAAATATAATTAATTTGAGTAATAATAACTTACATTCATGTTAATGGGCAAAGCACTTATTAGTGACAATATTTTGGTCATTCACAATTTGAAATTTTTCCAATGCTTGGCCTGTGTGTGAAATGCACAGCTGGCCCAGATCCAAAATGTACTTAGTCCATACATGTGCAAAAATGTACATAGATATTAATGAATATAATTATATTGCTGTTGATTCATGACTTGTGCCTTTTCAAATTGCAGGAAGTTCCTCTTCGTCACCTTCATCTCCATCCACTACCATGAATAAGGTAAGGATGATTACCGTTAAAAAATATGTCTGTGCAAAAGTAAACAGCATTTTGACCGTTCCTCAGTCATTCTCAAGTTAAATGATTAAAAATTTAACAAAACATTAAAATTTGGGGCCAAGCATGTTTCTTGCAGAAATGTTGATCAATGAAGACAAGTTCTTTAACACATTGATGTAAGCGTTGGCGTGTGAGACCAACAAACCTGCATCCTTTTTTTTTATCTTTTTAGGCATGTTTTTACCTCATTATCTCCCTCCATAATATCTATGTATATTATATATCTACATGTTAATTTTTACCCTCATCATTTAACTGGAGAATGAAAGAAGAGTGGTCAAAATGTTGTTCACTTTTGCCCAAAGTTTTGGCGTGAATTGTGTTAAAAAACCCTTACTGATAAGGTAAGAACACAAGCAATAATTATTATTTATTAGTAGAGAAACGTAGTACTATACTGATGCAAATTCGGCAATCTGATTAGAGTACAGTGGTAAGAGGTTGTCCCAGACACAGTTTCAACATAGTTTCTAGTTTCTCTAATGTTTTGACGAATATTAGGAATATTACTGGAGAATTCAAGACCTGTAAAAAACGAAACTTGCCCTAATGTGGCTTTAAACTTTTGTAATAAACCAATGAGTGTGCAAGCACAAATGAGAGTTTTATGTTGTAATTCAATCCATGCTAATTTAAGCTTAATACGATGTTGAGAGTGATTGAATGAATATTCTATTAAAACAATTAGATAATTTGCTGATTTCTATGAGGTGATAGTTGATAAGGCTGAAGGCTGAATTAACTATCACCCCATAGAAATCTCAAACTCATGATCTAATTGTTAATTGGTATATTCATATCCATGTATTGTTGCATTTTGATGTCTGTTTGAGAACAACAGGAGGGAAGGTATCACATGTTAAGTACTTGTTTCTCTTTGGGTGTGTTAAGTTATAAGCCTCAAGGTCTTCACTGAGCCTAACTGGGGGAATTTCTACTCATCACTAGTTCCTTGCTGCCGCTGGTAATCTTAAGGTTGTACTAAAATCTGACATCTTCTTTGACCCTAGACCTTGTCAGCAACAAAGCACAGTACGTTTAGAAAGCAATTACTCCATGAAGGTCACAGGTATGCAGCTGATGTTGAATCAGATACTTGTCCTTGGCAGTTTGTTTAACAATGTATTGTTTATTTGTAGGTCCTCATCGCCCCCACCATCACCCACTTCAAGTGTCGCGAGCACATTAAGTTCTACATTCAATGGTAAGTAGCAACATGCATTGCAGTCTCGTTAATGGCTAGTGTGTAGGCTAAGGACCAAGCAGTCTGGGTTTGAGCCCTGGCATGGATTGTCTTGACAGTGCCTGCCCTCTCTCTACCTATGTTTGTTAATGTATACTAGTAATATTAATACTGGGTGTAACCTTGCATGGACAAGCATCCCATCTAGAGGATGAGGAGAAATACTCCCTTTGAGTTTCTAGCAGTACAGGACACTCATGTCGGACACAGACTTCATGAGCATCTTTTCCTTGCAAGTAGAAGCCTATTGGAAGGAACATGATAATAAAATGCACAGGGCATAACAATAATAATAGTAATAATAATAATAATAATAATAATAATAATAATAATAGTAATAATAATAATGATAATAATAGTAATAATAATAATAATAATAATAATGATAATAATAATAATTGGTTTTTAGAACAGGTACATGGGAGAAATTTCACGAATGACCCATTTTTATATTGAAAGTACCAGACCTCAGAAGTCAAGTGTAAAACGATGTAACTAAATCTGACAAATATTGAAAACCACAAGATCTGTACATGGGGCAGAATAAATAATAAAACCAACTTCTGTATTGCTGTTCATTTCAGGACCACCAAGCTTATCGACAGTAAGCGACCAGTTAGCCCAAAATGAGAGAACTTCGTCACCTGCCGTCAAGCATCTGTCAACCAAGACTCCTGATCAAATTGTTGGGAATCGCTCCTTGACAAACTCTGCCGAGAGCATTGACCGCAGGCATTTGCAAGCTAGCGGGGTGACAAACAACTCTGCCTTCAACCACAAAGCAAAGTACATTGAATCGTCTCGGAATTCACTTGATTCACAGTCATCAACTTCCAATTCAGAGGAAATGAAGGAGGAGCCGTTAACCTTCTTCACAGCTGCAAAATTTAGGTACAGCAGTAGAAAATCAATCTGTTAGTCTGCACTCTAAAGAAATTGTAATATTGATATAGAAAAGTTCAGTAGTAACAGCTTTCATTTGAATGGTCGCACACTAGGGTTTCATTCAATTTGACTTACAGACTCTAAAGTACAGCCTTGTAACGCATAATAAACATCGTTGGTTTCGAAGCTAATTACCACGAGGAACTTTTCCTAGAAACCTGGCACTCTATTGGACCAGAACGCTGGGAACGATCATATCGTGCTTCCAGAAGCCTACAATGGCATAGTGCGAGCGTGAATTACATGGTCACGCGCGCAAGCTTCGCGTTACGTTTCCTTTTAATAGCGTATGACAAAGAGGCTGTGGCAAACCTTTTTCCGTAGAACTTATGACATCTCCTTACTACACTTACTCCATTTTATAAGATTATCTACATGTAGCTACACTTTTTCTTTATCTGTAGATTCGAAAGTATCCAGATTGGTACAGACAATGGTGTCCCCACAAAACCATTTCTTTCATCTTGTTCGAGTATAATACCATTTCTGGGTGAGTACGAGTTGCTTTTTAAACGTGTTGTCGTGTGTTATTCTATGTAGTTACTAATTTTTTTTGTCTACAGAAAACTGAAACATAAATAGGGGAGAATACCTCAAGACCATAGCACTTACAGTTTTCATGTAATTGGCATGGAAAGGCTTTCAATCTAAACTGTAGAAGTTCCCGCCTCTTGGAAAGTGCCGGGCTCCTGAGGCCCCGTTCCCACTAACCGGTGGAATTTATAAACGGAGTTTTCACTCTGAAAACACATCAAGTGTTTTCCGTCCACACTACGTCGGAAAAAATTAAAAACGCAACAATTTGTGGATTTGTGTTTAGAGAAAACTTGAGCAGAGAAATCGATTATCGTGATACAATTGTTTTCGAAAAGCTCTATTTTCAAAATGTTTTCAGTCCACACGAAAAACAAAAGGGTTGTGACTAGAATATATACCTTAAAATCAGGTTGGACACATTATGTTTATTACACAACAAGGTTTGCCTAGAGTATTTCGGATAGCTTGTGACTAGAATGAATACTCCAAATAAGGTTGTCATCTTCACTCAAAATACTCCGATTTGACGAGTGTGCGCATTATGCTCCGTTTTCGTGACGGATCAATGTGGACGATAGACCTAATTGTAGAAATTAAGCTGCATTTCTGCACCTGGGTGACCGCTTGTTCATTCTAGTTTTATACGTTTCAAGTAAGTTAAATCATGGCGGCAGATTAACATATCTTTGGTTATTATGTTTACAGACGTTCTCGGGTCAACAGCATTTGCTCCAGTTAAGATGGATATCAGTGGCAATATAAAAGTAAACACTTTTTGTTCATGTGTTTTCTAACTGTTTAAACAGTTTCCTTTGAATTTAACTGTATTCATTAGCTTAGTGGAACGCTATTGAGCTCTCTGTTTGGTTGAAATCCCAAGTGTGATCTACCCGTTCAGAGCAAACACACAGCTACTCCAACTTATCAAGAGCAAGTCCAAAGACAATAAGCTACAATATAACTAGGTTAATCGTAAAAATTACAATTTCCTCGATTGTGATTGGTTTAAAAAAGTCATATTTTCCACTAATTCAGTTGTCAAGTTGTTATCGGACAGCTTGTTATCGGACAGCTTGTTATCGGACAGTTTGTTATCGAACAGCTTGTTATCGGACAGTTCGTGTTGTCCAATTCGGTCTGTAATCATACTCGTGATAAACAAATGGGACTCCCGCTGTGCGGTCGTCCTATTTTGTTATCACTCGTATGGTTACAGACAGAATTGGACTCCACTCAGTCCTATTACCATTACTTACTAGCGTTTTCCCACGCTTGGTAACGGGTACATATTTTCCCGCGGTTGGCATGGACCGTTGTGTTATTTTCAGATTTGTTATTGGCTTGTACTGTTTGCAGTAATTGACCAGATGTGAGAACTCTTTTTTAGTTTTGTGGCAGTTTATTGCTGTTGCTATTGATAGACTAAGTTAGTGAATCATTCTGTGATCTCGTAGCTTGTGAAATACTAAAAGTGAATCTCACTTTTGTTATAGAAACTCGAAGCCAAACACGCCACAGACCCGAAAGCTTTTGTCACGTTACAAAATATTGTTTACCAAGAACTCAAGAGTAACACTTGTACAGTGAAAAATTCAGCCACAGATGCGTTACTGTGGTTGAAAAGGTGAGGAATTGGAATCTTTATTTTATTTCCTAGCGTAACATGGCGAAACCTCACGTCACGACTCTTGTCTTCTTCGTGTGTTCGTGTGGATTTATGATTGGATAATAATATTACTCGGGAAATTTTCGGTACTTTTCAGATGCAAGGGTAAAGTTAAAAGTTATTGTCTCCTATAAATGACGCTGTTAAATTCATTGCAGAGCTTTAGAATTCATGCAAGTATTTCTCAGCGAAGTGGTTCGAGGAGAAAAAGATCTCGCCGTAGCAGCAGGTAGGTAACCGACCATTTATGTGTTCCAATTGTTGCGCGCGGGAGAGACGGGGAAAATTTTTACTCAACCCGAAAAATTCTATACTGATGATTGCAATTCTGTAGAGATCAGTGTGCTCTCTGATTGGTTGTTCCTTACGCGTGAAAATCCATAACCAAGCAACAACCAAACAATGAATCATCAAAGTGGAATTTTGGGTTGAATCGTAGATTTTATTGCGCTTACAGAAGAAATGATCCACGGTATCGCGAATCCACGCTGGTAGAGAACTAATAGCTTGTTCCAAACTATGTAGGCCTAAGCAAACTTGGAAATTTCTTCTAAGGAGTTGTACTTAACGAAATGTTCATAGCAGTATTTTAATATTAATATTTAGTACTTTTAGGATTTTCATTGAAATTGTAATTTTTTCTTTAGCAAGACTGAGTACAAATAAAGAGATGATTCTTGATAGAGCGGTTTTCAATTCAGTGTCGTAAAGCCAAAACCAAACTAAAATCACCCTGATCAGGACAGACAATCCAGTAAAGCAATTTACACTTGAAACAGCAAATACAAGAAGACATAACAGAGTGCTGAAAAACATGTCCGATCGAGTCACTCCCCTCAATTGCGATTACATTCGATACTTCAGTTAAAACCGCTCTAAGTGAAGCAATCGCCAACTTCCTACCAAGTTATATGCGAGAGATATCAACCTGATCTTTCCCAAGAGGTTCATCTCATTTTATAGCGTTCTGTTCATTTCATTTGTGTTTGAATCCGTGTTTAAATCCAA
>OMLO01005664.1_pt1 | contig 10504 bp, 3 predicted proteins | sample 1674811 | NCBI WGS metagenome assembly OMLO01 (sample SAMN06265003, study PRJEB25207) | coral metagenome | isolation source: Coral host | place: Mexico:La Bocana,Puerto Morelos, Mexico | collected 2008-11-13
GAGTAAAGAATGGGAATGTCGTATAGGCGTGGGCTGCTTCAGTGTATCTAACAATGGATTGGAATGATCCAAGTAGCATAAAAATCTCTGATAACTCTAGTGTCGAGTATTGATGGACATCTCATTTTTTTCCTCAATCCTTTTTGACCTCGGGTGGGAATACCATTCAAACTTTGTGCGTTTTCCTATGTGGGAACATTTTTGTGTGTTGTTTGCCCATGTAGCCCGACGGTTTAGATAGGAACTAAGTATTAAGGGGAACTTTTTATTTGAATTTGGATTTTTATGTTTTGATCGATTTTAATACTAAGATCTTTTTATTTGTTTGTATCCATATATTACTCGCTTTTTTTCGAAGAAATTTTAAAGCCGTTCTGACGTTTGTGAAAAATGTTTTAAATCGAAAATAGCGGATTCTGGGATTCAATAACGCGGAGATCTTTTAAGATCATGGTCTACTCGTTATTGTCTCTAGGTAAATTTGTTTGGATATTTTACACAATGTAAAAATTTGGTAACTATTACGAAATATTAATAAAATACATAGGAGGAGCTCAAAAAGCACCCTCCCCTACCCCGCCAAGTTCGAAGGCTAAGCCCTTGCTAAATAGGGTTACACTTCAATACATCATAATGAGTACAGGATAGACCAGATTATCAACTGGCTATCAGGATGATGTACTACGAAATTCGGAGAACTTCTTTTAAACAGCAAAATGAAAAGAGGGGGCACCCTGCATAAGCGCACAAATCCAGGCCTTGGCTATACAGGTGGTATTCAATTAAGGACAACTCAGATGTCAACAAGAGATTTACTTGTTTAATTTATTTCAACAATTACATTACAAGAAAGACAGAGGAAGTCGTGAACAAAAAGCCCGCTGCTCTTTGTATAAATTGTTGAACCTTTCTATCTGACTAAATCCCACTCGCTTATTTTCGAACGCATCACTGGTAAAAAAAAATACATCTTTTATATTCCTGGCCAATGAAGTTCTTGTAGTCAGTTATTTAAATTTGTAAGCATACTTGCTTTACATATGTAATTGTGTAATTTGTGAAATAACAATACCACTTTGGTGCATTTTAAATTGAAAATAAAGAACTATAACATAAAACTGATGAATCTGCTTTCTTCAGTCACAGTTAGTCTCCAACTTAATTACACACAATCTTCTGAAAGATTGCATAAAAAAACTAAGATTGCGTGACAACACCAGAACAATGGAGACTACCACCCGAACAGCCACAGATTAAACAAGGGTTGCAGATGACAAAAGAAAAAAAAACATAACGGTGTCAAATAGTCAGTTTTCGAAATAAACTAGTGCACGAATTTCAGCTTACAAGGTACAAACAGTATCACGTGGGAATGGCGATTGAAGAACGTTACTTCCAACCAATGGCACTGCTTTCTAGAAGAGCAACCAGGCCAATGGAGACGATATACAATGAACCAACAATGGCACCAGTCCACAACTAAACGATAAAATAAGACAGAATACCAAGTATTAGACGTTAATTGACTCACTAGAAAGCAGGGCCAGCTATATCTTTGCATTCCATTTCTCATAGATCTTACTGCCCTTAGTAAAGCTGTGGCTTAAGAAAAATAACGAGGAGCCCAACGGTTGGTGCAAGTGAAGAATAGCTCCCAGAATAACCTGGACGTTTGTCGCCGACAGTTGGCTGACAAACGCCCAACAGTCAGCCGACAAACGTCCCACAGTCAGTCGGCCAACAGTTGGCCGACAAACCTCAAATTCCCTGGTGGCCAGTTCTTTAGCTTAAATGAAAAAAAATTTCCAACCCAAAGGCAATAGTTAGTCACCTGTGGGACCCAGGCACTTGGAGAGAAAAGCAGAACCCTGCTTAACCTCCTTTAAAGACAGTAAGGCCTGGTTCACACTAGTGACCTAACAACACAATGGCAGGACCATGCAAGACCACTTCATGGTGATGTTTTAGCCTTCAGTGCTAGCAACGCAATAGGAGGATAATGACATAAGCTAGCATAACCTGATAAGGTAAGACTGATCTTTTCTTTATGTTGTCATGTTACTACTGTAAATAAGGCTAACAGAAGAAAACATGATCACCAATACGTTTGAGGTCAGTTCTGACTACTTATAAGCTAAGTATTCAGAAGTGACTTAGTTTATTCCTGATTTCAGTCATCTTGTTACTAAATAACTGGCTGACTGTATGCAAGCTGTTTATTGCCACATTTGGTACTTACAAGAACCTATAATCAAGTGCACTGGACAAGCATTCTAGTCAGTGCCATTGTGGCCCAGTAATGTAGTGTTATGGTCTTAAGCAAGTGACACTCAATGGTTGTTTGATATTTGAGTGATGCAGTAAACTATTTTGGTTTGAAACGACAAATTTTATCATATCGGTTTATGTTACGACATGTCCTTTCTTGCAATATTTCTACTGTTTCACGAATTGAAGAGAAATTTACCTTGTAAGTTAGACGGAAACCAATGATTCCCACAACCCACTGCACAAAAATAATCACAGTCACCTCTGGAAAAGAAATTTTTAGAAATTAGTAATCAATCAGTCATCAATCAATCCATCAATGGATCCATCTCCCTGTCCGTCCATCCATCAGTCAATGAATAATCAATCAGTCAGCCTTCCAGTCAATATAAGAAGTGCTACACAGTTCCAATAGCTCTGAGATATTGGTGCTGTATACCTTAGTATCTCCTTGTTTGATAATTTTCCTAATTCTTGTCACCTGCATAGTTGATGTGCTTTTTAGGGAGAATTTAGCATTTTAGCCCACTGTTATAGACTGACCTGCAGAATAGTACCACTTCAGATCTCGCAGGTAAACAAGGGCAGCAAAAATTCCAAGACACAGGGTATTGTTCATTGTGCCAGCTCCATACAACTATAGAATATGAATTGAAAGACCAAATTAGATTATGCCCTGACAAGCCACCGTTATAGTAGTTATCTTCTGTAGCAAATCAGTCAGCAAACCTTACTGTTGATCTCAGAACTAGAAATTTCTAGGAAGTGAGAAGTAATATCAAAGACTGAGAAGAGAGTTGAAAATATGACATGACGAACTTTAAGGTGTTTGGAAATACGGTCAAAAGGTCTGGAGTGTTTGATCAGAGTCTGGAAGAGGGGACGGGGTTCCTGATCCTGCATTCCCACTTCATTTTCATGAGAATCCTGCATCCTGCACATTTTTCATCTGTATCCTGTATCCCGAATTCTGTTTTTCTTTCCCAGAAAAATACATTTAAAAGTCTAATTTCCACAAAAGCTTATAAATGTATAATGTAGGTTGACCCTTTCGATTGATCTTTTGAATTTATGCACATGTTAAGGCTTCTGCCAAAAATAGCTTTTTGTACTTCAGTATGGTGAAAGAGGACAATATGATGGCATGATAAATCCCGCATTCCATGCCCAAATGTTGGCAAGGTCCACTATCCGGAGAGCAGTTAAATCCTTGATCCCGTCAACATATTTGTTGTTTCCCCAAATTCCTGCACCGCATTTTGGTCAATTCTCAAATCCCAAGAATACCCTTTGAGACCCTGTTTGACATTCAATTTTTGCTGGTAACAAAGTAACCAGTACGATTGCAGGTGTACACAATGGACGGCCACTACAGCCCAATGACAGGCAAATACAACACTGTCAGGGGCTTGATCTGGACATCAGAATACAGTGAATGTATCAGCTAACTTGCAAGAACATTATGCTTGCAGGCGTCCCAGTCTCCAGCTAGTTTTCATTTATCCCAGACAGAAACATTGTTACCTGTGCAAAAGTCATAGAGATGTTTTCCTTCTTCTTCTTGGCGGCAAAAATCAGGGATGAGACAAGTTCCGAGGCATTAGAGCAGAGTGGGGTCACCACAAATGACACATAGAATGCTAAAATAGAAGATCACAAAACAGAGCATACTGTAATTAAGTGGGATAATAGAGGTAGGTCTGCATACAAGGCTTGGGGTTATCTCGTCTTCTGTAGCATGAAGTAACTAGGAGTATTTCTCCTCCCCTCTTGGACGGGATGCTAGTCCATTGCAGGGCTAAGCAGTAAGTACAGTGGTAATCATTTATGCACATGGGTGGAGAGAGTGTATAAGCGTTAAGCTCACAAACACACATCCTCGGCCAGGGCTCAAACCCTGAGTACTTGCTTCAGAGTCTTGTATGTGCACTAACCATGAGGCCACAACACCTCCTCAATAATAAAGGAAAGTGATAAATTTACCACTTAAATGTATAAAAAGAACTAGGCCAAAAATATAACATAGAATTATAAATTAATTTCAAGACAATTCTACTTCTAGACTAGGTGGGGAAAATAAGACTAGGGTATCCTGTGCAAGAATACAAAACAAGGACAATCAAGCTCAGGCCTCAACTGAATTTTCTAAAGCATAATGTCTATGTCAAGATGCCCTCAGGGCACAGATTCACGTGTAGGACTTGTAGTCCTAAGTGAGCAACTTTCAATTTTCAATGCGGCATAGGAAAAAGGACAAGTTCAAAAGGTTGGAAAGTTCTTCTTTCTCTGTTATCAGCTCTAGGTTTTTGAGAGATATGGGATGCAATGAAGTGAATTTCACAAAATCAAATATATAAAAATTTAACATAACATACCTGAAATAGGAATGTGGGATTTGTTCTTTGGATTGGTCAGTGAATCAAGCACATCACACATTGGATCAGCAAAAATTGTCACCTACAGGTGTATGAGCAAGACCAAAAATTTTCCAAATACATTTATGGTTGTATTAGAAGGTAGAGGAAAGATCATTAACTAATGTGTGTACTTAATGAACTTATCATGCACTACTAATGTAAGTTCCCTATACTGCCTGTCTTGTTGGTACACGAATACAAGTTAAGGCAACGAAGGCTGAATGCAGATTAATTTCCTCACCAAACCAACTCCAATGACAAGAAGACCAACACATTTAAGGACCAAATGAGTGAAACTTTCTTCGCCTTCCTCTTCCTCCTATTAACCACAACATAACAAATCAAATATTAAATAATAGAGTATTATGACCAACTTCTTTCCATAACTTAAGAACAAGTTGAAGGACAAGAACAAGTTGAAGGCAGTAACAAAACAACAGGTAAAACAAAACTGGAGAGAGGAATGAACAAACAAATAAACAAGAATGCAGGGTCAAAGAAAAGAGTAAAACTGGATTAAACTACACTGTAAATGAAAGTTTTGAAGACAAAACATTTCGATTGATATTTTATTAAGTGAAATCATGATGTGTAGGATGACTGAGAGAATATAGGAGAAGGAAAAAGAATAAAAAAATGGACAAAGTATAGAACTGTCAGGTATAGCTATTACATTTCATGAAACTTGTGTAAACAAGTTGAATTGGTTATATATAGGTCGGAGTTATTAATACTTCAAAGATACCTAGAACTATTGATAAAAAGATGTTAATGATTAGAGAACAAACGTTGACAAAGAATCATTTTACAATAGTAATCAATAATTTAACAAGCTTTCAAAAGTAGGTTAAAATAAGTTATTGTAAATGACATTCAAAATGATTATGCAGCGACATCAAGCATATTACTTAATTAGTATTAGCTTTTTTGTTGAGTATTTAAAATGTTAAATAGTGAGCCATTAAGATGATTAAAGAGCAAGCGCAGTTGATCAGCGGAGTAGAGCGCCCTTCTGATGCAGTATGCTAGTCAGTAAATGAAGTGTGATACAACCTTTAAAACCCATTTCAAACATTTAAGCTCATTTTAACCTGGTCTGCACCTGTATAGAGTATATACAGCTCACAGCTAAAGAACGTGTGAAAATTCTACCACAGTAATTTATTTACTAGTTAGGAAAAGTTGGTTTATCAAGACATTTTGTTTGATCTTGTTCATTATTCTCCTGAAACAAACATTGTTCTAACAATTATATGTGGTAGTAATTATGCAACAGCTCTGAGTGGCATACCATGGAATATCACATTTACCACCTTGATTTTCAAGAAATACACACTGTAAGCCTTTTAGAAGATAAAGTGGCCATCACAATCAATGCGACATATGTGCAGAGCACCAGGATGGTAAGGTTGGGTGTATAGTACCATCGAGTAAGCAACAGCTTTACTGCATTTTTATTGGCTGTTTTTTTTCTATGAAGAGATGATCAATCATTGCAGTTAGACACAACTTATGCAGTTGCCAAATAAGCCCCAAAAAATTAAGACCTCAACACCTGTGGTTTCAATGGTATGATAAAAATGTCAATATGGTGATGAGACTTACTTATTAGACACCAAACGATGTGAAGCTTGTCATGATATTGAACAGCCCTTAAACAAATATTTCCCTTTTTTAGATGTTGAAAAATATTACTGTTAGACAGTTAAGTTAAAAATATTTAACAAGTAGAGCCACATTTTGCTTTTCATTAAATATTGAAACATTTATTTCATGTTTGAACAAAATTAATATCCAATCTAAAAAAATTGATTTTGATAGTTTCACAAGGTGTTACATTATGGTGTTAAAGAATTAGCCAGGATCAAAACATTATTATAAATAGTTACTAGTGACAATGTCAGATTAACATCGCACTACAGTTATTGCATAATGGAAAATTCACTCAGAAAATTCTTTCAGATAGTTGACTCAAGAGAAAAAAAGAGAAGAATTGGTTAAAAGACACTGATTTCAAGTAGGTAAGAGTAACACTTGGGAAAATCAATCGACGAAATGATGAAGCCCGTCCAACTTCAATAATTTCCAAGAAAAAGTTTAGTTTGTTCAGTGATTCTGACACACAATCTCATCTACTCACCTCATGCATTTCAAAAGAATCTCGTTGCACGAGTTCCTGTTAAGTTTTTAAATGGTAAAGAAGAACAGCAATTTGTAAGCTCTCCGGGAACACATTGAAAAGTTCAGTATGATTTAAATCAGACTTTGACTGTCCTCTGTATTAAACTGTACACGCTGTAAGCAAAATACTGTAGGGAAGAGATGAGACACTACATGTACATCACAGTTATTGTATATGGCTGTATGTTGGTATGAATGAAAGCATTAATAGGTTAGCTTTTGTTACTTTTTAAATACAGCAATGGAGCCAAAGCTAGAGAGCTGCATTGCACATAAAGCTACAGGCATTGAGCAGATTAAAGCAATGACAACTCATAATTCAAGTAGTGTATTATACTAATTCTTTATACCTGTTTATCCTCTTTTCCATCTTTTGACACAATAGGATCAGTTTCAGTTGGTTCCTTCTTGTCCATTCCTGCTCCAAGGCGCCAAGCTTTGAAATACTTCTTCTGGATATGCACTTGAAAGGAAATATGAAAGTTTAAAATACATACATGTACCCTTAGACATACACAAACTGGTTTTCAGTGCTGATTCAGAGTACTGTACATGTAAAACAAGTAACAGCAAAAGGAATCAAGACAGAAAAAAACTGTAGTTTAAGAGCACCTCCAATGTTTTGTGACATCAAAGGAATTGGCTTGGCTCATGTGTATATAGGGTTGAGTGAAAACTGATAGCAGCAAAAAACATCTGATTAACATCTTGGTCGACACTTGGTCTGTAAATGGTTCATCACTAATGGTCAATAGTCTGTCAACAGAATCTTTCTTTTCACAGACACATCATCAAGTGTGAATCGATATTAGCGCGGTCATAGGTTAAATATTTTAGTTGACACTTGTCTTTTGTACTTGCTTACTGTTGGTAGCATGTAAATCAATATCATGATCATGGTCTGTTTTGAAAACTAAACATACCAAGAAAAACAAACTTCATAACAATCATCAAGAATAATAATTGTAATAATCTCTACCTTCTTGGGCAGCTTTATCTTCAGCATTAATGTGATCGCCAATACGTGATGGCATCTGTCTCTTGGCCATCATAACAAACTGATGCAATACCTTGCGCTGCATCCTGTCCAGAGAAATCAAACAAGTCAACATGTCATATGGTACATTAAATGTCTATTACATGTACTTACAGTCAAAGGAACAGTCCATTAATAACAATGTCAATGACATGGATAAGTAACATTATTACTAAAGGAAATAACAAAAATTAACATTTAGAAAACAAAGGGCAAAGGATGATGAGTTCAAATTGAATACAAAAATTGCAATACTCAGATATATGAGCAATGTACATAATGTATGCCATCTGTCACTGATAGATGTCTTTGGTCAGTGTAATGTATGAATGAATGGGTACTTTTTTATTGCTTCAATAAAGCAAATCAATTACAATATGCTTGACGTACATTTCTTGGCGATGCTTCTCTGCTCTCATTTGGGCTGACTTACTGTCAACAAACTGAAAGGAAACAATGGCAGTTTAAAAACTCAGAAAGAAAGATTTAAAGTCATTAATTGCTAGCTAAAAAATAAGCTGTTCAATAGATTTGTAAAACTAATTGTATGGTATTTTCAATGCTACTTATAGGTAATCATATAAATACGAGTGTATAGATTTACATTACAAGTAATATTTGAAAATTCTCTCAAACTTGCAGGAGCCTTAAGGCATGTGCAATTTAAGAGAATTTTCAATTACCACTTGTAGTTTAAATTCTATTATTTTATAACTGAGAAAATTTATTCATTGTTATTGGCTGAGAGCTGGCCAATTTTTCATTAATTTTTCATTAATTTTTCATTTGCACTGCAGAGCCAATCAACACCTGCACTTGCATGATTTTGCCAGTCATACAATACATGTAAATGAGTAATCATTTGTAAACACTCAAGCAGTGAAGGATTTACATCACTCTTGATATTTGAAAATTGTTTCAAATTGCACTTACCTGAAGGTTCGAGCAATTTTGAGAGAATCTACAAATATCACCCCTGGTCTAAATCTTTAATTGCACTCGTATTCATATATTACGTATACTAATTGTTGGAGAAAATTACTTGCAGGTATGCATGCATTAATTTGCATAGATGTTGCAAAATAAAAAAAAAACAACAAATTGGTTGTCTCTCCCTTACAATAATGTAATTTTGTCAGTTACATAATGAATAATTGTATTCTGATAATAACATAAAAATGATGCTAATGCTTGCAGTGGAATGAATGTCAGGAGTGATAGTATAGTAGGCTCACCAGGAAAATCAGATAAGCAACGAAACCAACAAAGCAGATGATCATGGTCGCCAAAGCTGCTTTGCGCACATAAGGTGGCTGTTCTCCAAAGTTGTGTGGGCCAAAATGCCAGTCTGCTCCTTGTACAATGCTAAACAAAATACATGGAAAAACCTCCTGGTTAGTTCTTCAATTACTTCGAAACTATACAGTCAAAAATAATAGTTAAGACCTTTATAATTATAGTTATAAAAATATACCATAATTTCATTAATATTAGTGAATAATATAAAACAGAATATGAAACAATTCAGACTACAAGTAAGAATGATACTCACAAGTATGACAGAGATGTTAACAGCATAATTCCAACAGCTGTCTTTACACTAGGTAAAATGGTCACACCCTGCAAGTGTTCAACAATAAATTAGAACCTACTGAATTGTTAAACTGATAACAGTAAAACCAGTACACACTTTAATGCCATGGTGCTATACTCAGATTACAAAATGAGAATGGATAGGAGTATTCATGACATTTCTAGGAAGAGATACTAGTCGACTACTCAAGCACAGATGACTTTGTGCATTGACGCTAATTAAGCACAAGAGCCATTGCTAATAACTATTATAAACTGCCAGTCATGATATGGATTATTCAGTACTTAATTCTGAGCCAGAGTCGAGCTGAATGGCAATTAGCCATCATAATGATTAGAAAAGTAGATTACCTGTCTGTTGCAACTGATCTTTCCATATCCACTGCCTTCAATAGCTTCATCGTAAGCATTAAGGTCGCACTTTCCAATTGCCAAGCTTCCAGCCCATGCTGCTGTCAATAACATGATGGTGCTGCCTGCCAATGTGCTACATGCACCATCAAAGGATGAACAATTATTAATTCATATATTTCACAAGAACCCAAAAGAATGGTTAAAAAAGGTGAAGATACTACATGGATTGATGAATGATGAACTCAAGGCCTAATTAACAGTGAATTCATAAAATATATGACTTGTTGCAAAGTCCTTTTTTAAACGTTGCATATTAGATACAGCGTATACGGCACTATATATTTAATATTAATTAAAATGATACACACGAGATCAATTTCTCACCCCATGCCAACTGAAAGCTTGGTTTGTGCATCAGGTCCCAGACCAGACACAATGATAATGGCCGAGTCAGGTACTGCTCCAAGCAGTGGAAGGACAATACCACCTGGAGAAAAAAATATTTTCACCCTACTATACTACTACTATATACTTTTCAATGTGACCTGTGCGATGCGGGTTATGTAGGTTACACACGCGGACATTTACATAATCGTGTAAAAGGACACAAACAACAATCCTCTGCCATTGCCAAACACTACAAGAACATGCACGG
>OMLO01005665.1_pt1 | contig 10504 bp, 10 predicted proteins | sample 1674811 | NCBI WGS metagenome assembly OMLO01 (sample SAMN06265003, study PRJEB25207) | coral metagenome | isolation source: Coral host | place: Mexico:La Bocana,Puerto Morelos, Mexico | collected 2008-11-13
AGGCAGCACAACTCCGCCCAACACCACAACTTACTTCAAATCCCAATGAACTGCGAAAGTTAGGCAAATGGACCTTGTATGACCTTATAAACTCTAGCATCACCAAACACTGCAGCCACGCAGACTTTAAGTACATCATCTCACATTAACAATCATTTTACTTTCAAAGAAAATCATGAGTAAACCTGGCGGTTACGAAGGTTGGCAAGAGTTTTGGTAACGTTGCACGGGTTAGGGCAAGTGCGCAGTAACTCACAAATAGTTGCCTTATGTTGCCTTCAGCCACGCATACCAAATAGCTACATATCAAATGCAAACCGTTGCTATGCGCCAGAACCGGAGCTGGCTCGTTCTCGCGCAGGATGAGCTGCCTGCGCATCCATAGAACTGCGACAGACAGGTGCAATCATTTATGCCCCTTGGGTGAGACGAGACACAGAAATAGACCCATTTGCTCTTGAGATGTAATAATTCGTCACAGGTTCATGATTCCTCTATTGGGCTATGTTCTTCAACAGTTCACTCTTTTGTATGTATCTTTAATTTGCGTGTCAATCCGTCGACAATATATTGTCAGGTGATACCATGCAATGATATGATAGGTTCAAGTTCAAACATCAAATAACACATACACCTCCCTCTCTAACGTGTATGGCTCCAAACCGCCTCAAATGTATCGTTCTAAAACATTTGTGAGGAAGGCAAAATGACGCACCTCTACCGCTATGACATGTGTATGATTCGTTCATTCCCAGTGAAATTTCCATGGTGACGTCGAGGCAGGGCATTTCGTAATGCAAAACCGTGAGACGACATATAAGACTATTTGTTGACGCTTATATACTTTTTGAATTTTACAAATCAGGAATGAAAAAAAAGATGGTTTTTGATGTACCGGATGTACCATGTAAAAGAGGAAACTCGGCCAAAGGTCGGTCTGGAAGGGCTTCTGAAAGTAAGAAAACTCTTACTATTTCTTATCACAACCAAAAATACAGGGATAAAAAGACATCACAACGAATCACCCTTCCTTTACCAAGGTATTCTACGCCACTATAAGTAACTCACTTTTTACACCCCCTAACTCACGGCTGGTAAAGGAGAAACATCCGACCCAAAGCACTGAAAGCTGGGTCTTTTTTGCTATTGGAAGCCACGCTGGGGCGTGTCTCGGGCCTCGGGGATGATTTTTGTTATTGGGTCCCCCGACTCATGGCTACACTATGCACTGGAGCTTTGTGATGATTCGGAAAATGCCTGGCATTCGGTGCTTTGTTGGTGCTTTGTTGGTGGCTGGTGGGGCACCTCAACGTCAATGGTTGTTTTTGGGTGCTTTCTAGAGGTTGATCTGTTTTGTTCGATGGCTTTTTTTTTCAACTGATCTTCAGGGATCATGAAATATTTTTCCCAACCAACCCAAACTTCATGCATAGTTTCTACCATTTTGCTGCTTGTTTGATTCCCCCAAAATTGGTGTTTCAATGAACCCTGATTTTTTCCAAGCCGGGAAACAAAACAAAGAATCGTTCCAGAAATTGTCTCGAGATCTTTTGGGAATACATTGTCAATTAGAATAGGCGGAACAGTTCCAGTATGTTCCAGTATATTTTTGAGGGATTCACCCCAAAAAACTAAGATGGAACATGGAAATCATCCCTTTGCAAAGGAAACTCATCTTCAATAACATCATTGTTTGGGTTCCATGTTAATTTCCGGGGGTGTTTGCTTGATGCAAAAACAAATCTTTTCGCAGAAAGTTTCTCTTGAAACCTGCAAGAGCCCTGTTGAAGAGGGATTCAGAAACTTCGAACATGTTCCCAAAAAATGGGATGATTCTGCTGTATACTATATACTTAATTTACACTCATCATGCTATCCTGTTGGAGAGTTTCCAAAAAAAAAACTGGGAATTCCATTCATGCCCAAGAAAAGGACTTCTTAGGATATCTTTTGAAAATTGACGCTCAAGAATGAACGGTCCAAAAAAACTTTCTCTCACAACATCAACCCCCAACTTTGGCTGAAAACTCATCCAAACACCTGCAACGAACTAAACTCGAAAAATCCCCCTTTTTTGCTTGGTCACAAAAAATCACGTTCCCTCACGGCAAAACAAAAAAAGTAGTCGCAAAATAATATTTTGAAAAAAAACACCTTTCAATACAGTTGTTGTCCAGAATTTCTCTGAACGCCCTTTTAAAAACAAATGCCAAAAATTGCATAGCAGGAGGTCCGCCTTGGGAATCGGAACGATGGTACTTTCATTTCGGTCGTTTCGGCGCATCCTATGCCTTTCTTATTGTACCTAGAGATTCCTAGTTTTGCCGTGTGAGTGTGGGAAACATGCACCTTTAAAAAAAAACTGCCCCATACTAAAAGGTAGAAAGTTTACGTATCTGGAAGATCTATCTTTTTAGGAAGTACGTACATATGTATGTATTCCTTGTATTTATCTATGTTTTTTGAGTATTCTAATTCTCGGTATTATTTCATACAAATAAAACAAGAATCATCATAAACCCCTCAAGGCCTCAAGGTACCACAAAAATGTCAAGAGCTCTCCCTTCCCAAGAGCATCCAATCCAAGACTTGCCAGGCGCCACTTCTCCAAGACAAACTTCTCTGACCTTCGGTCGGTGCACCCAGTTGTTGAGGTCAGCCGGGAAGAAATGCTGTATAGTAAAGTTGTAAAGGATGATTTCAACAAATCATGGTGTTTCACTGCCATTGTATGGAAAAAAATGTTGGTTACAAAAAAAAATCTTAAAAAGAAACGCATCCTTTCAAATTGGTGTCTTGAGGGCCTTTAAGCCTTGAGGACGTGGTTTAACCATTCACCATTTCCTGTTTAACGACTTGTAAAGTAAATGAAATTTTCACATCTTTAAAGCTCCAAAAATACCATGGTTTTTCACACATCGAACCCCACATCGGCCCCAACATTTTTTTCTGTTTCCGGGTGTGCGGAGTCTGGATCTCTTCAGCTACAAAAAGCTACTGAGGGCAAGGGGGAGGAGTCTTATGACAAATTTTGAAACCTGTCATGGTAATACTGTAATCACTTGTCCATTCAATAACCGTTTGTTCCTCAAGTACCACTCCATGTGGCGATGAAGCTCCACTGTATTGTTGATCACGGATTTTCAAAATGTCATAACCTGCTTCCACATTGAAATCTTCCACTTCAATGGCACATTTGCGAGTGACCTCGATGGTGCACCCGACATTGTTTTGGTAGGTTGTTCCGCGGGGGCCATCATAGTTTGGGGTCATGATACAACCAAAGGAGTCCATGGAACATGTGCCAGATGTCAATATCCATGGATGTGCGGTAGGTGCCGGGGTAGTTGGCTCAGGCTGAGGAATAGGTGTTGTTGTTGTCGTGCTGGTCGTCGCTGAACTTGTTTTATCTCCTTTACAAGGGGCCATGAACCGAACCACCACCATTGGACAGAAAATTTCAGGAGTGTTGCTTGAGGTACCAATTTTTTGCTTTAAACCATCTTTCCTGGTTTGGGTCTGGATTGCTGTTTGATGCCATGCAGAACGGAAGGCTCCATTCGGAATTTGATATAAATGTCACCATTTTTCACCACAAGCATCATGGTGCTACAACAAATCATGTATTCATGCCAGAATTTCAACCAGATGTAGTTTGACCATCCATCTTATGTTTATCTTCCATTTAGGAAAGTACCACCAGGAATCCCCGGAGAGTCCGAGTGACATGATCTATCTTGTATTTTTTTTGGATCCTCCCGGCGATCCGGTAACGGAACCATCCTCTTGGAGTTTCCAAACCTTGGTTGGCCGTTGATTTACCGGGCTTTACCTCGGGCAGGTTGAGCATAGTTTTCGAAAACTGTCCACAGGTGTACCAGCTTCAAATCTCGGTAGATCGACCTTGGCACATCAACCTGTTGCTGACAGGTCTATCGCAAACGTGTCATCAAGGGCGAGGTGATCCCGAGTACCTCAACGAAAAGAGCGTTTGCCATCTTTTTTTTGGGTGTCAAAGAACTGGAGGAAATATCAACAGGGGGGTTGTTCGGAGAAGTCATAGGTAAGCCCACAAAATCAGGTAGATATGTATAGCTAGCTGATTCTTTACCAAAGCAACACAACTAAATAGAATGAAACCTCTAGCAGCATCAACCAGCCAGTGCATTGATCCAAGTCTATCTCAGCATTATTCTTATCTTCAAATTGAAGGGTTTTCCTAGTTGCCTAAGGTACAGCTTTTCGTTCGCATCCTTTTTATTGTACTTTTCGGGGGTTTTGGGAAGATTCAAACCCCAGAGAATGGAACAAACATGCTTTTGCAGGGTGGCTTCAAACAAACCGAAAGTCCATCCTTCCGCTGTGGATATAGCAGCTACAAAACGACCATTTGACATTTAGCATCATTTACACTCCCTAAAACTAACAGGGAGATACAGGGAGTAAAGCCACCTGAAAATGGATGTTTGAAAGACGACTGTATTTTCCTTTTGGGGCGTTTAGGCCTATTTTCAGGGACGTTGCTGTTAGTCTTAGGGAGTGTAGTTGATGTTGGAAGTGTGTTACTTTGCTTGGAATTGATGGAATTCTTGGGAATATACCCAAGATAACCCAAAATAGATTTGTTTTGTTTCTATATACCCGAACAGAAGAAAAAAACGCCTTCCAGATGATCTTGCTCCGTTCGATTTTTTGGTGAGTCTCCAAAATCACGGCAGCCACGAATGGTGCTTCATGCTGAGATACTTGAGAATGGCGAGCCCGGTGTGGAACGACATGTGCCGCCGTGCAGGGGACGGTTTTTTCATTGAGGTGATCAAAAGCAGCGGCTGGAATGAAAATTTTTTGGATCATCAACTTTGATATGATTGGAATGATTTCTCGGCTGGATTTTTTTTCAAAATAAATTTCCAGTTCCTCAACTTTGCCTAGACAATTGGTGAAACACCGAATCTCTCAAGCAGAGGTATGAGGCAAAGACCTTGCATGCCGCAACGAGGTGCGGCGATGGATCATGGCTGTAAAGCGGAATTTGGCAATAGAAACGTCTATAGATACATGGGATACATAATGTTTTTTTAAATAATAATTAGTAAAGCAAGTGTATGGAAAACAGCGAGATAAAGAGCCAGAGCATACACATGAACATGATATAATTGACCCATGTGTGGTTCATAAGTGATGATTGATACAGAATGATACGGGTTGTTTTTCGCTTGGCCCGACAGGCCATTGGTGCTTGGCAACTGGTGCCACCGTTTTGCCGGGGTGTATTGTCTCAAAGAGACGCTCCCAAACACAGCGGCGACCGCAATGTCTGGGGAGATGGGGGATGAACTTCAGCGTGAACGCGACAAGAGCAGTCTGCATTTTTTCCAGCAATTTTGTTAAAATCACCGCCGGGCCCTGGGCTCCCTGCGTTGTCCCTCCAAACGATGAAGATATGTTGTTGCTTCTGGACGGAGTAGCTATCCGCAGTCCAGCGATGGTCCTTGAACATCTCGCTACAGCGACCCCCACAGTGACAGTGCCTCTTTTACCGTGGAATTGCCTAGCATAGTTGATGTTAGATTGGCTGAGGGGAAGTTCTTCTGTTTCGGCCGTATCAAAAAGAAAGACAGCAATCTCACGAGAATAGAGTGTTGACAATCTTGAATCGCATCGTTCAAGATTTTGTACATCATTGCAGGCAATCCTTTTTTTTTTGACAACTTTACTGGGTAGTAGTATTGATTTTCTGAAAAAGGGGATTTGGGTGAACTCCTATCTCTCGAATCCATTGAAGGTTTTGAAAAACTGAGGTTTTTGAAACACACCTTGGTTGTAGATGGGTATATGTCAGAGTCAGGGATGTTTCATCCTACCCAGTTCTGTGGGATGAAAATGTCAGAACCATGAAATAAGGATCAAGGATCCCAAAAAAAAGTGATTCCAGGAAGTACATTGATGTAGTATCGTGAAAGGTAGAGGCTGCGATAGTGCGATGTGTCTTCTTGTCACCACGATGACGATGATTGCTTCCTTTTGGCTTGCGTGAAGCTGGAGCATGGAGGGTTGAGATGAATGAGTATGATAGATAGATATGATATTTTCATACTGTTGATGGAAAATAAATCCGGCAGGTTGGTAGTTTATTCCATTCTTTATAGTTTTTTTTACATCCCAGGTGGTTAGCCAGATTTCAGCCTTCAACAAATATTTTCATAGGACACTTTTTTTTTCAAGGAACTGCTAGGAATAGTTCGATTGGAAACAAGTACATGTTTTTCATGAAAGACATACCCTGAGTTCAAAGTGCTTGGAATTAAACAATACCTTCCAAGGCCATTTTATTGGACGATTTTTACAATGCAAAGCAGCAGATACAATGGCAGATACATCTCCGAAATTCATCTTTTTTGGGTGGCTCTACCATCATCTCTTCAGTGTAAAAATCTGCCGAGGAACAATCTCTGAGGCATTTTGTTGAAAAAAAAATCCCGTGGCATTTGACCCTGTTTGAAGGCCTTGAAGTTTTCACCGCTAGGAATTCTCTTTGAAAATCAGCCACCCCAAAATAGCTCCGAAATGCAAAAAGCCTGCCCCACAATTCGACTGCAAGCCGCGAAAGGATTCTGTTTTGGTCTAAGCCCGAAAAAAGAAGCACGTCAAGGGTGGTGAATGGGGGATTTACCCTGCTTACACAGAGGACATAGAAATGGACAATGCCTCCTTTTGTAGACAAATTTGTCTTATTGGAAAAGGGTGAATTTCCGTTTTTATGTTCCTTGAGTAGAGGGTTAAAAGAGGATACAAAGTTGGAAGTCACCAAGAAAAAGCTTCTTGGAAAATAGGAATGTACAGCCATGGTGCTTTTTTTGTGCATAAAAAACACGATTCCAACAATTTTATATTTTCATCCTTACTCCGGGAAATGATCCAATTTGACTGGTCTTTTTCTAGTTGGGTTGAAACCACCAACTAGACAGCCATGGCGGATGTTTCACTTACAGCAACATCTCCGATGACTGGAGGGGTGTAGCACCATCATCCGACGCCTGGCTATGGATCAAGAAAGGGGAGATGTTTTTGACATGGATTCAGACAGAAACGAAGCGACAGGAGATTCGTCTCAACAAAAAAAAGTGTCTGAAACTTTGATCTAAACAAAATTGAACATTGATGACACCATTTAAATAGGAACAAGAAACTGCCGATGGAAGTTGGTCACCGTCTATTGGAAATAAAAGTCTTTTTACTTAAAGTATCCTAAAATTTACAAGAGTTTGCTAATCAGTTAAAAGAACATCGTCAAACAACAACTGTTTAGTGTAGGTTTTCTTTCTCTCACCCGCGGGACCCGTCACCGTCATCCCTTTGAGGGGGGTTGTTTCGGTCATGGCACCACCGAAACTTCCCAATTCCTTGAGAGACTTGTTGAATCTCGTGGATCCTCCATGGCGGAAGAAGGAGTGGATGTGGAGATTTGGATGGAAAGGTGGAGTTTGTTGAGGATTTTTTTTGTTGCCTTTGAAAAAATGGATACCCTCCCTGAAACAACCAGCAAGTTTACCCCGGAAAATAGGCCATTTTGAAAAGGAAGCCGGATCGTGTTTTTGAAGCATCCATTTTCAGGAGAAAAACTCACAGTTTCAGGGAGGGTTTGGTACCAGACCCTCGTGAATGACTTGAATTCGTGTTTGAAATGTAGCAGAAGGTTGGTTGGTTTATAGGTCCAGGTTTTTCTGTTAGGGCTTCTCAGTTGCCAGTTTTGGGGTTCTCGGAGCAAGGCTGAAGCCTTTCGGAAGGTCAACTTCTGAATTCGGAATTTGAGTTAGAGAATGGCGTGATCCGTGGATGACTCATATAGTGCTCCTTAAGGTTTTGTATGGAGATGTATGGTTTGAATACAATTTCACAAGAGTTTTTACACCAAAGACCATGAATAGACCGACCTAAAGAAAGAAAGAAACTTTGTGTATCCACTTAGAACAATCCAATCATCCAATGAAAAAGATTGAATATTCCAATCATCCTAAGAATCGCAGGTCTTTTGTATCCAATCATCCAATGGTTTCTGGGAGGATTTAGAGGCCATTGAAGCGCGCTTGTGCCGTGTGGGCATTACCAGTGTAGCCGAGCTGCAGGCGTGAAAATTCGGGTGACAACAGTGGAACAGTGGAGATTTCTGGGCAAATTATAGCGACCTTTCCCGCCTGGTTGGTCACCCCAAATGGTGGTTTTTAATGAGGGAATCCCCCCAGTGTCTGCCCGAAACATTCAGGTTTATGAATTAGAGTAGTTTGTCCAGAATACATGTATATGTATATGTATATTCATTGATATTTGCCATTTGAGTTACGATATCTATTCATGTAATCTAGGAATAAGTATAAACAAGTTCTCAAAATGGGTTGAAGTTGATATGGCTCGCCTTTATTGACAAGTTGCTATCATGAGCCATTGGGCTGGACCAACTATGACATGACATAATTTGTGACTTCACATTCATGATAAATAGCAACTGAAGTTCACATTTTTCTATTTCGTTTAGAGAGGTCTTAGAATTTTCATGGTTGCTATAGAAATGAGGGAGCATAAATACTTGGCTTAGAAGCCCTTCGTGTTCTATTGATTTTTATTGTTGACCTGGCCAATTGCTCCACTTGCTGTAAGTTAATGCGAAGTAGGATGTTCCTGGAACTTAGAAAAAATAAAACCTGGGATTCTACTTTCCATGCTTTACTTGAACATTGAGACCTGTCTGCCAGGTGGCTGTGCGCGGGAAAACCTTGGGAGAGTCTCTTGGGCTTTGTGGAAAGATATGAACGATTTCTTGAGACCTTGGGAGTTTGAAAATTGGTGAAATATTGCAATATGATTGTAATTCACCCATACATATATACACAATATTATGTTTACACATATATACTGTATACATATGTTCATGTAAATAGATAGCTATATGTACATCATGAGATGAGGCTCTCTTTTTTTCCCCTTCTGAAGAATCTGACGTTTTTTTTTTCACGGGTAAAAACGCGTCATTTCGCCCTAAGGATGTTGCAACGCAGCGGCAAGCCATTGCCCAATCATACCTTGGATTCCCTTGCCATGGTTGTAGAGGGCGTGGCCAATGGTTCGATAGGTGCAGCGGCAAGGATTGGAGATCTTCGAGGGGATGGACTTTGGAGGTTGCATTTTGCTTGGAATTTATATACCCTTCAAAAACACGGAGGTTGGCTGCCAATATTTTCCACAGTTGGACTCATGGCTAGCTTAGAAAGTGGTTGTTAACAGATAGCAATAATTGGTTGATGCACGTGGTGTCGTGATCCAGCAGTGCTAGGTTTTTTTTGAAACTGCAAGGTCCGATTCCTTCAGAACCTACCTTCAACTTCGTGGATTTTCAGCAAGCGAAGAATCAGTGTCTTCTACCTTTCCTACTTGGAAGATACGTAGTCTGTTTATTAGTTGGGACTTTCATCATCTCACCAGAAATCTCGGTTTTTTGCTCTGAGAATCTATCTGTTTTAATTGGCTAAAAAAACAAAGCTTTTGCTTGACGAGATTTGCCAGAAAATCCTCCCAAAACTCACGGTCATTTGGAGAACTTCCCAGCGGATCCGATTAGGCGAGATCCCTCGCGACCGGACCACCGAGGATCCGGGATGGTTTAACGGAATGCTTGACGTTACGATGGTGTAAAGTTGGTGGCTGCAACAAGGGGGTGTGCAAAAGTTGGTAAATACCCACCACCCCCCCGAGTCAAGGTTCCTGAATGTGGACCCTAAAAATTGGACAATTGGGGGGGAGTCGACTTGACTTCTTTCCATGGGGATGGTGGGATTTTCATGGACTTTTCCCAGTCCTGAAGCTGCTCAGATTTTTGGTTTTCCAGGAGTTTCCGCGGATGCATGGCCTTTCACACATCCGGCGCTCTCCGAGGTGGGGGGGCGCTTCTCCTTGGGAGGTGGAAGATATGAATGTTACACCACGGGTTTTTCCCTAAACACTTTTTTTGTTGGTGGAGATTTTTTTTAAAGCTGACACAAAAGTGTGTCTGGAATGGTCTGGAAATTGTCTTTCTCTTATCTCCAGTCTTGTCTCCCTGTCTTCCAGCTAACTTGGGATTCTGTATCCGGCATCGAAGCTGCCTGTGGTGCACAGTCGGGGCCCGAAGGCTTCATCTTGACTTCTGCGGGATCACTGCAGGATTACGATTGCCATGATATGATATGTTGTAGAGGGAAGTTGCTGTTGTGTTGTTCTTGGATTTTAAAGTGGTGGTAATTGTGATGGTCTTGGTATTCGTGTCATTGGCAAATTGGTTCAAAAGCAAACGCGGATGCCTGCCATTTCCCTGCTGATGCTCTGCCAATGTTCTAGATTGCCGTTGCAGCCGTTGTTGTAGTAGTAGTTGTTGGTGCTGTTGTTGGTTCTGTTGTTGGTGCTGTTGTTGTTGTTGTTGTTGTTGTTGTTGTTGTTGTTGTTGTTGTTGTTGTTGTTGTTGTTGTTGTTGTTG
>OMLO01005666.1_pt1 | contig 10503 bp, 7 predicted proteins | sample 1674811 | NCBI WGS metagenome assembly OMLO01 (sample SAMN06265003, study PRJEB25207) | coral metagenome | isolation source: Coral host | place: Mexico:La Bocana,Puerto Morelos, Mexico | collected 2008-11-13
GTCAACGAAATTAAGTGTCGAAAAATAAATCCAATTTACTCTGGGACGAAAATTTTAGCGGTTGCGGCTCCTCGTGATAGAGTTACTGGTTAGGTCCCAGTCCACACCGTGACAGCGGAGTAGTTTAAGAACATAGCAATTATATTTCACTTTGGATTTGTGTTTGAAGGAAACTCGTCAGGAATATCACAAGATTGTCGTGACGCCACCGTTTTAGAAAAGCTCAGTTTACAGAATGTTTTCCGTCCACACGAACTGACAAAAGGTCGGTGTTCAGATTCTCCCGGATTGAATAGCGTTTTAAACAGCCCCGTTCTCGTGACGAATTAGTGTCGACGGTAGGCTAAGCCATAGAAATATAGCTGGGTTTTTGAAATCCCTCTGGTGCAGTGTTGGGGGGGGAGGACCTAAAGGGTTTGCCAATCACACAAATGTTAGCTTTTTTGTAGTTCACTCAAGATAACACCCTTCCTCCTTAATTCAACTCCTATACTTACCGACTGGTTTCTCTTTAAACTTCCGCGCCGAGAAATCGAAAGTACGACCAAGCTGAAACAAAAGGAAACTCTCAATAGATGGTGGCTTGGAAAATAGAACAAAAATAAACAAAATGGCATGAAACAAACGTAAAACGTAAAAAATAACAAAGCGAGGGCGTGACCAGAGCTCGTAAAGCAATACAGCCAAGCAGGTTTGGAAGATTTTATCAGGAAAGAAAACTATATGAACCAACAACTGATGGACAAGTTCTAGTAGCATCAACAGCAAATAAAATTGCAATAAAGTCAAAACACTTTCAGAACAATGTGACAGCCATTTGGGCCTTCAAATACCTTGCTAAACAAAACGAAGTTTTCCCCTGTCGACAGTAAATCTTCCCCACGGTTGTTTCCTTTCCGTTTTTTGCAACCGTCCATCTCCAGTAAGCAGGATCTGCTATTGTGGTCGTAAACACCTTTTGTGCATCTATCTTTGTTGTTACACAAAGTTATACATCCAAACTCATCGAGTGCGTTATATACTTCAAATGAATCGCTGGATAAAGACTCCCCGCTATTAGTAATCAAATAATAAGAAGATTGCCCTTCATAAGTCTCTCCAAGCGACAAAGTAGTTGCCATAATTAAGACGATGAGATTGGCTGGGAGAAAAACCTTCGTTATCACGCAATTTGGAGCTTTGAGCATTTTAGCAGAAAATCAGTCGTCCTTTGCATTTAAAGACTTTCAAAAGACCTGAACGAACAAAGCTTGGTTTGCCTTGGGAACGCTTCACCTGCAGCCGCAAACAACGCCTTTCTGTTCTGGAAGTTTCCTTCGCTGTGTCAAAACTGTCAAGATATAACAATGGAAAGTTCGAAACACTTCCTCGACCGAGACACCCAGTTGTCAAATGGAGACTTTGTCTGCAACGTGGCGCCAAGTGAATACTATGCACCTTGTCAGAGCCCATATAGAATAACACTAAAAACCAAGAATTATTTCTTTGGCACTTCCTTAATTTGATCGCTGCATATAGTTTTGATTTTAGATTTAGATTTTAAGTGACCTACGTCGGAAATGTGTCAAGCTTAAGAAGCATTATAGTTTTCAATTAGTTAAAGTTAATTCAAAGTTCGAATTTACATTAATAATAATGGTTATGAGGCTGCAGATGAGACTCTGGGCTTTTAAGGAGCACTGTCGTTATGTCAACGTATTTGTCCCGGCGTAGAATGACAAATGCTCCACTCTCGCCTTATGGAGTAAACCTTTTATAGTCGAGCGCATTGTTACTACGTTACCTAACTCATGATGAAACCTTAAACTCGATCACAAGAAAAAGCTTTTAGTGAGACTTTCATTTAGAAACTATGAATTGAAAGAACGCTTTTAGTTAACTATATAGACCTATATAGGCTGTATGTCATTTGACATTATAATTCCAATTTCAATGATAGTACCATTAAGCCTATCTTTAACTGTTTTATTTACTTTTTTAATTTCGCTTCCCTTGTGGTTTATATTTCTTTAAGACGAGAGGAAGCCTCCTAGAGAAAATTGATGAAAACTCTCCAAACACTGGTAATTGATGTAAACGCGAATAAACCTTCCAGTTGGTGATGTGTGGCTGCTGCGATTCAATTCATTTCCATCGTGGCCTTCATTAGTTGTTCTCAGTTTCCGATAGGTTTCCAATATTTTTTCGATACCATGCCGCAAAATCAGATAACTATTGTCAAATCTGACGGCAAAGATCCAGATATTCATGTTTGGCTACTTGTCTGATCTTCACTAGCCCATTTTAGAGATTACCTAAGCCTCACCATCAAAGGGAGGCCTGGTGCACAACCGTTCATATGAAATGAGTTTACTTTGCCTGTGAATGAGATCTCATTTTCATATGACTCGGAGGCTAAAGTTAATTCGGAAATGGCCCATTCCACAGATAGTGCTAACAATATATGGTAGAGTTCCATTTTGTATTTCTTCGCCCGAGAAACCCTTGAAACGTGGCTGATGACAAAGAGGTGCTCCAGCAAATCAGAAGAGCCATTCCAAGCACCGATGGAAAAGAAATAGAGACGGCGGCACGACGGATGAGATATGAATCTTATTTTCCAGTGGCCGAGCTTTTCAAGCCTTTAATTACATGGTATCTGATTACTGACTAGGTCACGTTTTACGATCCGTTTCTAGGAGAATTCATTCTGGGTCACACGTAGATACATTTAGTAAGTCTTGGCACTAGTGCAATCTTCAACTCAATTTTCTCTTAACGAACTGATGTTTCCAGGAAATATCATACTGTCACTTTTTTTACTAGGAGTGTGAAACACCTGTAGCCTTGATCAAATGGGTCTAAATGGAACAACATTTCGTCGTAATATTTAAAACTTGGATTTGGCTCATGCCCTGACAGATGGTATAACGCAGTTAAAATCTTTCTTTTATAGCCCGCTTACTTTGCATCGGTTTACCAATATATATATGTAAATTTATCTTTCCCCTGCGGTTGATCAGTGACGACTGCCGGAACTGAAGATATGTAGACAAAGTTTTTATTTTGTGCTAATGATAACACTGTAAAGGGGAAACGTGATTATCAAATGCTCATATTTCCAAGCTTACAAGTTTTACAAGTTTTATCGACCGACATCGAACAACAGTCAAATAAGAGACTGACCATGTATTTTTTCTAGCAAAGGTCAATATAAAAAATAAAACCTGTCAAGATTACCAATTTTGTAAACGGATCCATCTTCGCCACTCATTCAACGTCATTGTGTTTATGAGTTTGTTAGGCGGGGCTAGCGAGGGCCAATCATCAAATAGAAATTAGCTTATTTCATGCAGATATTAGTTTACAGCCATGGTATGATTAATTTTCTCTTGCTAATTATCAAAAACAAATGCTAATTGTCCAACCTCTTAAGAAAGGTAAACTTCGATTTTTCATTAACTTTTTCTTTTTACTAATTAATATTTTCTTCACAGACTAATTTGCTCCCTCTACGTAACTCAAGTTTTAAGACTATATTTTTCGCCTATCGCTGTTTTTTTCGAGCGATATAAATTTGGCATGTGACAAATTTACTAAGGTTTGAAGTTTTGATCATTAGCTGTACCTTCGGGCGTTTCTGGTGTTTATTTTCTTGAGGAATAGATAGGAAAAACTGTTTTTTATTGGGTGGGAGGCCTGACAGATGACGAAAAATGGCAGGCGGAGTGTTCTTGTCATAAATATGCCGACACCGCGCACTAGCAAATTCATTTTCTATGTATTTGCGGTGAGGACAAAATATAGCGCCAGTCGGGAAAAAGAACTCAAGAGAGTCTGAGAAAAATATTGACACTATGTACGGCCGCGGGAACACTCACTGGAATAGGTTTGAGCTAACTGAAGATCAAGTCTCAGTGGAAAGAGTTTGAGCCAAGAACAAGATGCCATTTTTCTGAAGTTCATTGATTCGTTTTGACAAGGATAAAAATGGAGGATATTCAACCCAAAACGTACCTAAAGCTGGTAGTCAATACTGCGGTATTTGTAGTGGGATTCATTGGTAACCTGCTTACAATTATTGTAATTTGTCGTAAGAGACAGAACAAGTCCACTTATCAGATTTTGGTGCTAAACTTGGCAATCGCAGACTTCCTATTCATCATCTCTATACTACCGTTGTCAACTTACGAGATGTTTGGAGTCATCGAAAAGGCTGGGTTTTACTGCCGAGTCATTTGGCCCTGGTTCACAATTCCCTACCTCCTAAGTATTTTCAGCATTACCTCCATGGCGTTACAACGCTGCCGATCAATTGTCATGCCTTATCGGCCCAAACTAAGCAAACGGCTAACCTTTGCCTGGGTAGCAGTTATTTGGCTCGCCTCCTTTGTCATTGTTTTGCCGCTTGTTATCGTTACAAGGTCAGTTTACCCTGGTGAATGCGTAGAAAACTGGCCAAGCTTCAACCACAGGAAAGCATATACGCTGGCGCTTGTTCTCCTTCAGTATTTGATCCCACTCTTTATCATTACAATTGTGTATGCTAAAATCACAAGGTATCTATTAAATAATAGTGAAGTCAGGCGTAGCGGTAGTTTCTCCACCGAGGAACAGCGCGCTGCCGAAGCGAGAAGGTTAAAGAAGCGAAACCAAGCCATCAGGACTTTAGCCGCGGTTGTTATTCTGTTCGCGGTCTGTCTGTTTCCAGGACAAGTGGCGTGGCTGTTGATGGACTTCGGAGGTGGCGGATCAAGTCAGGAGAAAGCTATCGAAATTCTTTTCGAGTTTTCTGACTTTCTGGATAACTTCCATGCGTGCATTAACCCCGTTATCTACTGTATGTTAAATGCTCGATACCGTGCAGAATATTGCAGATGTTTGCTTGTCGTATTTCGGGGAAATCAAGAAAACTAGAGCAGCGCAAAAGCTGTTGGAGTAGGCACAGATGCGAGTGCAATTTATTTCTATAATCTATTAAAATGCAGACTAGAAACTTTGCAGTACTCATCGAGTCATTAAGGTATTTGGAAAGAGCTGCACATTAAAATTAAAAGCCAAAGGAGCCGTTGTTCTCCAGATTTAACTTAAAGAAGCAATTTCGTGGCAATTTTTGACGCAGATGGCTCAAAATATATTGCAAAATAAAAACTGTAGGAGTGGCCTTTCAGACGTTATTACTGAAAAACGGGGAAGCAGTTTTCACTTCAGCTGCGTAGACAAGTTCAATTTACAGAACTACATGGGTAATGCATTTTTGACAGTGATTACTCGAAAAAGTGTTGAAAATCAAATTTCCACTTGCACACGTCCGATTTTGCTTTGTACCCTTAAACGTTTTCTGACATCTTAAAAATTAGCTGAATATAGTTTGGTCAGGTATATATACACTCGGCGCGCTTCTGCCAAGACATCGCAAACAAGGTGACGTCTGTACTGTGAAGAATAATTACACACAAATCGCCCCGGCTTGTGGACTTGATATTTAGCTATAGATGTGAATCAATTAAAAGCTCCTGCTATTGTTTTTGAGTTTGTGGTGAAGTTGATTTTCGTATTTTTTGCTTCTTAAAATGTAGTTTTCTTTCGATGGTTCTGTTTAATTATTGCGAAACTGTTCTTTGCCCGGAATAACAAAATGTCCAAACGAAAATATATATTAACATTTATACTGGTGACTATCAGATGCTTCGTTGCTATAAAGAGAAATTAGATTTTGGTCATTCAAACCTTGGATGAGTAAACATTTCCGGCTTCATACACAACATCTTTTTTGAGTCAGGCGGCAACTCTAAAGAAAGCAACCCCTAGCCGATCCCTCGGAGTAGAGCGACATAGCGGGCCCGGTTTCTTATCAGTACTAGAAAACGTAATTGCATTTTAGTTCGTATTGAGACTCGGTCTTTTTTTTTCACAACCAAGTTCATTTTAAACGGTATTATCAGTATGCGGTTGAACATACAGAAAACAATTGTCTGTCCTGACCCGGCGCTCATACAACTAATTAATCAAATATTCCTCAGCTTAGGACTGATATTGAGTCTCGCAAAACGAAAACACTTAACCGGAAGAAAATTTCTGAAAAGACGTGCCTGAATCAGCTGCTCTCCACCTTTTCTCGCCGGCTGCTCACTAATTTTTCCTTTGATAGTGATAAAAATAGTTAAAGTTTGCACGGCTTGTGAATGAAGTCATCACGTTTGCCCACTGTTACTTTCCGTACGTAAGGGGAGTTAAGAACTTAAAACATCGTAAAAGAAGACATGCAATAATTTTCTTTCCAAAGTATTGGCTTTTTATTTTCATAACTGATATCCTGTCAAAAAAAAGTAAACAGCTTAGAGACATTATCCGGTCCGGACTGCGTCAGTGCGTGGGGCCGTCTCCTACAGAATGACGTACAAGCGAGGGCGGTTTTCTATTTTTCTATGTTATGTTTCAAGACCCATAGAATGCTTTCCGGGCGTTTTTGCTTAATTTTTCTTAGGTGATTTGATTTTAATGTACTATTTGGCAGTCCCTAGTCGTTTATATAGCCACCCTTAGCGTCTTTGCACCACGCAAGCGGGGATATGTAATTATCAGTAGAGCGAGTGTTCCCGAATTATCTTGTCGTTAAATCTCACTAACGTTCTCACAGGACCTCTGGAGAAAGAAGGCCACAATAAATTTCCATTGAATGGCTGTTAATTTCGAGAACAAAAATTCAAAATCTAGAGGCTTCCTGTCTTGCTGTTTTTCCGCTTCACGAATGCCATTGAAATGAAATGTTTTGACGCATTTAATTGTCTCTATGCCACGAATTCACCTGCCTTATGCTCAACATATCGCGAAAGGCAATGGCGCATGCGCACCAGTCTCTCTTCAAGTTCATGGGCTTGTGATTTAAAGGCCAATTTCAAGAAAGCCCCATTAGATTTGGTATCATTGTGACTTCAAGACGGGCATGTTAAGTCTTTTTCAAGCAACGACGATCATTTGGGAAAGAAAACGAGCTTTGTTTGCTTTAAAACGCAACGTAGTATTTCGAGAAGCCAATGTACTGGATGACCAGCAACTATGAAACTTGATCAGACTGAAAGCCTTAATTTTCTTACTTTCCGAAGGCTACAAATTAAAGTGCAGCTCTGAAAATTCTATCGTAAAATATTAATATTCCGCTTTATGTTAGCAATTGCCATATTAGGAAAAAATCTTGTATTCCAGCAAGCATGTTTTTGTTATCAGAAGCCTAGCACGACTGAACAATTACAAAAATATGATGTTTACAAGAACCATTTAATCGACGTTTTGTTCACCAGAAAGTGATACAGCTGATGTGACAACTCTATATTTTGGGCGGAGACAATGTATTAATTAGAGTTATTAGCATTAGCAGTAATTTTGTCTTAATAAGCACCTAATGTCCGGCTCCCACTGGAAACAGTGAGTTTTTTTTCTCCAAGACCTCAAGGATCCACGTGACCAAGCAGAGGGGAACATTGAGGTTGCGGGGAAACAAATCTTACTGTTTCCCGTGGGGCCAGTCATTAAATGCTTTTTTTCCCAACTTAAAATTAAAAAAAAAGTCTGCGATAAAGGTATGATTGACATCAGCTGCCACAACAAGTTCGCCTCGGTTTTTAAGGTGCACTATTTGATCACGTGCGAGTCTAAAGTTCAAGTTGTTGTTTCCCAAGGGAGTTTTGAGCCATGTGATACATTCTCTTCCCCATCAATAAATGTATTTGAGTTGTGAAATATCGCAATGTATGTTGTTTCTAGATCCGCCTGTGTGATATTTTGAAAGAGGTCCTGTAAATTCTCTTAACCACTCGCAAAATAATGAAAATTGTTAAAAAAATCGCAAGGAAAAGTATATTAAGACCGGCAAGCATTTTTATTCCTTCTCAGAAACAAAATAATTTAAGATTGAATTCAGCTCAATATCGACTCAATGCTCACGCTATACTCTCCATTTATTGCTTTTATTTCCGGTGGGAGGTATCTTTTTTTTTTTTTGTATTTTATTAGTTTTTGTGGGAGGTATCTTGACAGAACATCACGTCTACATCACGACTATAAAAGTTTCAAAACTACTTTAATTTTTACTGAGCGTTTTCCACATCTAGAAAGAAAAGTCCCTGGACCCAGGCTCCTGGGTTGGCGGTGAAGGACGGACACACTCGAGCCGCTTTTCATCTTGAAGATATCTTCCATCTGTGGGGCCTGGACGACGTTCACACACAAGCCCAGGTTTACAACCATGATGACAGAGGAACTGTAATGAAGTGAAAAATACAAGTGTACATCGACGAATATGGTTTATGTTTTAATCCGGGTAGCGAGAAAATACGCGGAAAGTTCGTAGCATTAATTTTTTTCTAATTTTTAGAGACTTTGGTTGCTTTAATTCAGAAATTGCAAAATTGCAAACATCAAGTTAAAACAAAGAAAATCACAACCGTGAAGGTGGTTTGGCTAGTACATGTACCAGGTCTTAGTTAACATAGTTGAAAATGTAAATTGACCACGGTAACGAGTTAAAAAGGTGACGTTTCGAGCGTTAGCCCTTCGTCAGAGCGAATGACGAAGGGCTAACGCTCGAAGCGTCAGCTTTTTAACTCGTTACGGTGGTCAATTTACATTTTCAACTTAGTTGATATAACCAAATTACCTTGTTACCTCCACCGACGCAGCACCACAGTTTCCTGCTTTAGAAACTTTCACCCTTAGTTAACATAGATTTTGACGACTTTGCTTCTCCGCCGGCTTACTCCTTGGGTTTTGTTTTGATTGAAAAGATGTATCAAACAACTGAGACAGTATTTCATCGGCTATCCGAACACCTCGATTTTCGTCAAAAATAGTGCGCGTCGTATTTTTCAACTCTGTTCTCGGTTTTTCGATATTCTGGTGAAACACAGTCTCTCGTATTTGATATTTTACTCTAAGAGAGATAATAGACTGAGGCGTCAGTCACTAGGAATCAACTTTAATTCAGCACAAACGCTTCGATGTATATATAGTCAAGAGATGTTGTAATTAGCACTTGTTGCTCACTGTTTTTTTTTTCCTGTTTGGGGGGACAAGATATATCGTAAACACTTACTGCGGGCGGCTTCATGCGGCAAGGCTCGCCTAGTCCTCTCTGAGGAAAACATTTGTACCAGTACCAATATATCCTGCAGCATTCACCGGCCTCACACTTCTTCTTACACTGTGAAACATGCAAAAAACTTTGTTTAAAATATTTTCACGAACCAATATCCGCCAGTCTTCGAATTTGTTGAAAAAGACATTCATAAAATGAACGTAACATCAAGCCAAATTCGTTGAAATTGGATTAACAATATATGAACGAATTCGGGGAAAGTTATTGCATTGCAAATATATTTTCTAGCCAGGCATGCAGCTAGTAAGCAGTTATAACTTGATTTGTTTTAATATTCAACTTTTGACCTTCCAAATTCAAAGTTTTGGTGTCTCTTGTACGTTTATCTTTGTTTTCCAATCGCTACGCGTTGTGAACATTTGAAATACGACAGGGTCCCACCTTAATCATGACCGACACATTTCCAATGCTTCGTTTGAAAGACCACTTTCTTTCGACTCCAAAGCAAAGCTCAGTCAGTTATTTTCTTATTTATAACTTCGCCGTTTATGTTGCTGGATTGTTTTGCACATTGGAGCAAGTTTTCAGTTTTCCCTCTATTTGCTACTCCAGAGCAGTAAAAAAAACCTAGCCCACCTTGCGCGGAATTTGACGACTGTCTTGTTCTTGATCTTCAACTGATTGCACTGCCAAGATCACCGCCAAGAAAACAACAAGCAACAGAGCGAGCTTCATGTTGCTCAAGCTGTACCGAATGGGAACAGATCGAATTCAAGTTTGAACAAGGTTATTTATCAAGTATTTAATTGAAGAAATAAGCGAAAGAAAAGCAATAAGGAAAAGAAAAAGTGTTTTGTTCCAAAGTCAAGTCAAAACGAAAAGGGATAGAATTTAAAGAAAAGAGTAGAAAAAACAGTGTCAAATATATATCATTTTATGGTAATCAAAATAGTAAACTTCTATTAAAACTGTTTGTGTATACCCGGGGTTGAGAAAAAAATACTCTGCTGTTGACACATTGATATTCTTTTGTTAGTCACGCGCCATTTTCTTTCACACATTCTTTTATGTTTTAAATAAAGGTCTTTAATCAGCTGATGGTTAAGCACAAAAGTCGTTGAACTAACAAATTGAAACTAATCTTATTAGTTTTTAGAGGAAAATCTAAATCTTCAACAGGTCTGCTATGAGAATTGTCTAAGGTTTTTTTTAAACTGATTGATTCTGAACTTGACACTAAGCCCGGTAGAATGTAAACCCGGGGGGGGGGGTACTCCCTATTATGGCCTATACGGGGAGGCTCCGCCCGAAAGGGGTGCCTTTTTCAGGCTTCAGGTATATAAAAGGGTAGGCATTTCAAAAGTTTAGGTATATGAAAGGGTAGGAAAATCTTCATTCGGGTATTAAAAAGGGCCTTGAATTAAAACAGA
>OMLO01005667.1_pt1 | contig 10500 bp, 3 predicted proteins | sample 1674811 | NCBI WGS metagenome assembly OMLO01 (sample SAMN06265003, study PRJEB25207) | coral metagenome | isolation source: Coral host | place: Mexico:La Bocana,Puerto Morelos, Mexico | collected 2008-11-13
TGGATAACAGCCTGTGTTACTAGTAACATTCAGCAAATTTAAAAACTACAGAAAAGTAATTCATGATCATTCAAACATAGAGCCCAAGTTTTCTATAAGTGAGTAGTCACCGAGGCATGGCTGAGTTGACTGTCACTCGTAGAAAGGGAAACTAGTTTCTATAGCAGCTATTAAAGTTATTAAAAGAACCTTCAAAGGATTACAGCACAGAACCTATACTTTTGTGTATTCTTAAGCCTAAATTATCATAATGGATAATTTTCGGTTTTAAGAGCAGTGCCTGTGTGATCTACATCTATCAGCAGATAAAAAAAAAGAACCAATCTGGTCGATTAATGGATTTCCAACAAAACACAGCTGAGTGCCTACTAAATATTGATATACTGTGATCATACTCACTTGAGAGAAACCTTTGGCAAATACCTCCTGTTCAACTGCCCGCTCATCAAAATCTAAAATCACAATTACATTTGTTGATAATTTTGTATCTTACAGCTACATGTACAATTCCAGTACCAACCTGTTTATTATGATTGTGGGTGTACTATTGATCAAAGACTATGATTTTGCTTCTAGCATTTTAGCAGTACGTCATGGCTAGAGAATAGTTTTACACAGCTACATCATTTTTTTTGCTGTCAATGTACGCATACAATCATCTCTTTTTTAATTTCTATTTTACTTAGGCAAAAATCAGTGTACATTACAGTGTTCAGGATTTTCAAATATTTGAAATAAAGTAGCAGGAGCAATTGTAAAGTTGGCAAAGCACTACTGGGTCACAATCAAAGGTCTCTTTGAGGTTACGACTATTTTGCATGATGAAGTACATGCATCAGTATAAGCAGAAAAGATGAAAAAAATTTGGCTTTGTTGCAAAAATAAATTTCTTTCTTCTATCCCTTATTTCAACCTCTTAAAATCATGCTGTAATCACTGCCCTGACTCCGCAATACAATAATGCAAAACGTTAGAGACACATACACGCTTTGCGGACCAATGCGTTGGTACTGTACACTGTATTGGAAAGCTGGGAAAGCATGAAGGGTGAGAGTTCAAGATTTTTTTTTCTTTTCTTTTTTCCCTCCGACATGTTTTTTCTTTCTTTTTCCCCCAAGAAGCTAATAAGCACTTCCCATTTATAATAATTTATTATTTTGCTCGATATTCATGCATTGCATGCCTCATGTTATTCCATGCTTGCCAGCCCGCGTTCATTTTCTAACTAGGACAACAAATGCTTTCTAGGTTTTTTTTTAAAAAAATTCAAATAAGAAAATGCTCACACCACATGCTGTTGACATAGCAGTAATTATCTCATAACTCATTGTTTCACTATGTTTCACATTTGCCGAACCATTCGATGACATTTTCTCTTTTTCAAGTCAAGTTGTGCGTTGGTCAGCGGATATACAAACCAAAGTTTACGACCCAAGGAAGGATCCACCGATCGACCAAGTGAGTGAAATTATTCACACTCGCTCACTAAACTCCTATTTCGCATTCTGCAAAATAGTCATAAAAAGGTGAAAAACTTTGTATGCCTTTAGGTGCATTCTGTTGCATTTTTAGCACACAAATTAAGTGATTTTGTTCTACACTGTACACACAAATGTTTATTGAAAACTTGTTCATTGCAAGATGAGTTTCTTAGGAATTTCACAATCCTTTTTATTCCACTTTTTAGTATTGGTACTTTTTATGTTGCAGTATTATCGTGTTTAGCTTTCAGTTCTATTTAATTAAACTGTAAAAACATGAATTATTGATTTCAATAAAGCAATATATTAAGAAAAAAGAAGTTTCAATATTAAGATTGTTTTAGTTTTCATAACCAAAAAGAGCTGCATATGAATCAGGTCCATCATGGTGAAAGAACTGAGGAGACTTCCAAGGATATCTTCCCTGTCATACATGTATATGTGATGTATCACTGCAAAATCAGGGATCTTGCGTCATTATTTTCTGCTCGATTTTTTGAGTTTTCATTTGTATTAAATTCCAAACACTTAAATCGATGAAGCATCTTATTGTTAAGACACCTTTCAAAATGGTCATTAATAATAAATCTGGAACACTTCTGACCTTAATGAATACCATTTCACAAGTCAACAAAGATCCATGTCGATGTGTAGAAGGCTAGGTCAATTTGTGGTCAATTTTTTATCACGATCAAAATTAAAGTGGAATAGCACATAATATTTGTTTACCCATTTGCCTTTGTACCTCTCAACATTGGCAATAAAAGACAAAATAGTCTGTATGTTCCCTTTGTTTTATTGCAGAACATGTGCACCTGCCTTCAGAACTGATTCATATAAGTTTGAACGACAGCAGACTGCCCACCAAAATTTTCTTTTGCTTTCAAGTTAGATCAGATCATGATTAAGTTTGTGAAACAAAAACTGACTTGCCTTTGGTGCCAGCTTATATTAAAAAAAAAAACCTTCTTTACTTATCAAGTTTCTTCTGTGCTTTTTTGTACTTTGTAACTACATTATATGCTGGCCTTAAAACCATTTATTGAGGATACTTGTATGTAGTGACAACATTTGTAAGCAGCTGTGCGGAGGAATTGAACCATGCCAGTTAGGGTTCACCTTTTCAAATATACTACAAATAAAACGCTTGAAAGAACTACTGGCAAACAAGATTTGGGTTTAGAACTTAAAGAACCAAACAAACGGCTCCTTGAGGAGCCATTACTTCTACCAAAAGTAATGATTAATAAAAGGTTTCAATATGTTTAATCTTTATTCACTGAAGGTTTTAGTTCAATTTAGGCCCTTACCAAGCCCTTTTACTCCCTCTGAAAGCAATTGTCTCGTATATAAGCCGTGCCCGCGATTTTTGGCCCAAAACTTAATCAAAAAAAGTGCGGCTTATACACAAGTGTTTATGGTACATTATTAAAATTCACTACTTCAAATATCTGACGCTTGCATTATATTAATATTTTAATATATTTTATTATAATTATGATTGTTGCTTAATTTACTTTGTTTTTATTAATTACTTCATTCGGAAATTACATTGTAGACATGCCAACCTTGAGGGATGGCAAATAGTCTTTCAAAAACCATGAGTCTTGCAAAAGGAGGACGATTCATGCCTCCCAAGATGCTAGTGTAAAAGTAACCAATTACCAGAAACTAAAGGGAGCTGGAAGTTTGTAGATATGAGTTTTCAGTTGCCACATTAAAGGTTATCAAGGTCATTGCATTTCTTGTTTGGCTTTGAATCTCTGTTGTCTCTTTGCTGTATTGTTTATTATTCTCAACCATAATCTTTTGTACCTGTCTTAGGTCTAGATTATTACGGAACTAATCTTACTTTCAAATGGCATAACAGCTGAATAAACCAAAAAATCACAGTGATTGATTGTTATGCTAATTACATTGTCCCTCCTTCGTAACAAAGGGTAGAAATAAGATGATCAAATAACAGTGGCTATGACTTGAACTTGGAACTTAAAGGAACCTTCCAAAATCTATGAGGTATCTGTTTTTTTGCTCTGTAAGCACCATTCAAGCAAATTTATCTTATTTAGTAATGGTATTGGTATTTCTCTAGGTCTTCCACCTAATATTGTTCAATTTTAATCCTAAATTTTTTGATTACAAATTTGATGGACTCATTGGAAAAGAACCGAAAATAGGCCCAACAGAAACAGAGAGAAAAGGACTTGTGAAAATGAAGCTTGACATTCTGACAAATTAAGACAAGACCTTCTTGAAGAAAATTAATTAAAAATGGTACTACGATCAAATTTTACCCCTTGGTTTTTTAGGTGCATCACATAGAATTCCACAAAAGAAAAAACACTGTTTACTTTTTGCAAATATCTGCATTAGTTCTGGAGATATTTCTGTTTGAAAAATACCTACAATATGCAAATGAGATGACTGATGACGTCATTTACTCAACCCAATATTATACAGTATGAAGTATATTTATTTAATAGAGCTTTCTTGGCCAATTTGCTACACGGACCATTGAAACTTGGCAGGCTAATACTTCTAAAGGAAACACACCAACGACTATAAAAATTCTGTTCCCATGGCAACTCACTCTTTTCCAGTCCCCACCTACTTTATTTCAATCAGCATTAAAAAAAAAAACATTAAATGATGCCACAAACTTGAGCTAAGAAATTCATATGCTTGCTGGATCATACATACGAGGTACCATTAGCAAAAATCAAAATGGAATGCCAAAGGTGGTCAGAAAACCATATAATATTGGGGAGGTCTGGAACCCAGTATGTTGCCATGGTAACAGAATTGTTGAGTTCATATTGTGGAGCACATTTATTAGAATCTTACTGCAAAGAATCAAAATTTTTCTGATACAAACTGGCTGAGATATCTTTCTTCATCATATTTGATCAAAATTTTCTTGAGTGTATGACGTCATCAATTGGCTAATTTGCATATTTTAAAAATGTGAATATCTCTGGAAGAGATATTTGAAAATAGTAAACAGGATTTTTATTCTTATACAGACTACTATTTATGTTTTAAAATGGCTTAGATCAGAAAGAAGCAACTTTCGTCATAGTACCACTTTAATAGTGTTTCACAGAAATAAGGAATCCCTTGGCAAAAGGTACTTGATGTTTTCCTTGTTCATTCAGTTATCCTTGTTTTTATTTGTTGAGATTCATTAAGCGTATATTCCAATATATTTTGAATTCTTAGAGCTACCGGGGTAAGAAACTTTTATATCACTCTCACCAAGTGTCAGTCACCAAATTCTTCAAAAAGCCAAGTTGATTCATACCCCTAAAAGCTCCAAATAACTAATCCCATCTCCCTCAACAGAAACCAATGGCAGTTATGTGGGAGAAAAGCAAAGAGATCAGCTTAGTGAGGTATATAGCAATGTTTGGAGAGTAAAAGAACAGGGAATGACCTACCTGTGGTGGTCAATGAAACTACTGGTAAAAAGCAGCAGGAACCGAAGGAACAACCTATCAAAGATCCAGCAAGTATGAACTTTTGCATGTTCTCTTTTTTTTTTAGCTTAAATCAGTTCTGGGAACTTTGCTAATGTCCATTTAGCTATTGAAAAGTTTTCTGCTTGTCTCTTACACTGCATATGGCAGACAGGGAGATGTATGTGTTGTTGATTAATTAAGCTGTGGTGTAGCTACTACCAATGCATTAGACACAGCCCAGAATATGAGTTACGATTATTTCTTTTACGTCCTTTAAGTACTAGTCAGAGAATCACCTGTTTGCTGTCATGTATCTGTCAATTTGTCAATCTAAGGAAAAAGTATGCCATGAAGAAGAAACAAACAGCTGACACAAAGCAAAGCAAAGCAAAGCAAAGCAAAAGAAAACTAACTATTAGTAACTTTTATGTCTATAAGTCAGAGCTACATGTGAGAGGTAGTCGCTTTCAAGAGGTTCCAAATAATTTTAGTGATTTGACTTGGAAACTTTTGGTATTTCATAAAACTGGTTGCTGAAAAGGGGTTGTGAGACCAAAGGTGATCACACCCCAAGGTTCAACTATTCTCTAACTTGCAAATGTACTTGCAGTTGGGTTTGTTTCGCTGGAGAGAAATAGTGTATTACATTATACATGTACATACCCTTAACCATCTAGCGATGAATTTACTTATGATATAATTGAATTTGTGAGTTAGATGATACACTAGTCAGTGAACATTAAGTTTATATTATATTTATATAACTACATGTATTAGATGTCAGATGTCTGAACTTTATGAGGGCTTAAACGGGTGGTTTGAAATAATTATGGTCCCAGGTTTACTGCTGACTTTATGTGTTACCGATATGTAGATGATATATTAAATTTTTTCAGACACCACAACAGATGGTGAATTCTGCTCATTATGATTGAAGAAACTAGGGAAATCACATTCTTGCTTTGCAGAAAAATCACAATCAAAAAGGCTCTGGGAAAACTAGCATGATCAAACAAGTATTTAACTAAAAGGAAAGGTTGACTAGGAACAGTGAGCTCAAAAACATGTTCTGTATCAAAACAATACAAAGAAATACAGAAACTTTCTTAAAATTCCGAAACATTGGTCAGGAGCTTGTTATAGTTCCTCCATGAATGCATCGATCATGCTATGATGCAATCGCAAGACCATATTGACTTTGGTAATATACCTGGAAGCATTACATTGTGGGATGCATGGCTCGTCCTCCTTTCATCAAATTTCACAGGTCTCGCAGTTTCAATTTCTTTAACTGGTTTGTCTATGTCATTGACAGTCTCAATATTTTAAAAAAAAGCCATTTTGCCATGGCTATGAAAGTCCCAAAGCACCAATTTCTTTCTGTCTTTAGTGTACAAATGTTGTCTGAATGTCTTACCTGAACATCTCTAGCTTGCATTTAAAACATTTTGAAGTCTTAGTCAAAATGCCTCAGGCAAGAAGAAAGGTATTGTTGCAAAGTCCCACATTTATCATTCACCACCCCTACCTTGGTACTACATGTATCTCTTTGGATTAAGCCAAGAAATTAATTCAAATAAGCCACCGTGATTCCTTATACCATATTGCATACAATGCCTCAACAAACTTCAGTTGAAAATTTATATTAATTACCAAAACACATGTAGGTGATGATTTATGTAGAGTTGTAATATTATATTAGATCTGAAAATTAGTAAATGTTTAAGTTGAAATTCTAAAAGTCATGACAAATAATTGTTTTACCATTATTGCTTCCTTGTGGATGCTGATCATCCTGTGGTAGTGGCAATCCTGTTTGCAAAAGAAATAATATATATGTTGTAGTTAAAAATTAAATTCCTTTGTTTCTTAACCCTACATATTCATTGATTATGAATAATTAGGGTTAGAAGACAAAGGAAATTGAGAATCCAACTAGGATAAAATTATTTTACCTGAATATAAATTTTTAACTACAATTACAACTACATCCCAATTGAAAACCAGTATCAAATGTACCTTAAACTACATGTAGTTTACAAAGCTATTTACCCACCAAATCTGTTATATAACCATATACCGCTCAAGGATAATTATATTATTAGACTGAACAAAACAGTCAGCACAGTCTTGTCTACAGATTAATTGTTATTTCTGTAATACATGTCTAGCTGATTTACGAGTTACATTAAAAAGGTGATTAAAAAAAAAAAAATAAACCCCTTAGAGATTAATAGTCAAGTTTTGATAAATTAGACATACATTTGTGCTTTCAATACAAACTGCTCAATCATGGTCGAATTGGAATGTGGAGATGTTGTTACCTAGTAGACATGTACTTAATTTCAATACAAATAATTTATATATTATGGAACCTACAATGTAATTATGCAAGTCATATCACCATATATAATGTTAGAACCTTTCAGAAATTAGTTCTCTAGTGGATGTTTTTAGACCCCTCTTATTGCTCTCTGACAGGTGGTGCAGATGGGCTAAGCCACTGATGAATGGGGTTCACAGGACTTCTGTGTGACTAGAGCCACTGTAGATGTTTGCGTCATAATTTCATCAGTAATGCATGCACATATAGAGCAAAATTGCTCTCAGGGCAGCAGCTGGTACGACATCAAAAATATTATGAATTTTATTTACCTATTTCATCAGGTGATGGTATTAAACAAAAGTATACCAAGATACCAAATGCAAAAAGTACAGCAGCTGGAACAAGCATGGCAAACTGCAATGGAAAGATGAAAAATGTACAAACCAACATAAGAAAAGGCATTTCAGAAACTTAAATGCACAGTATAACAAAATGTGTGAGTACAAAAGATATTAAACTGCAGAGAGGGACAGACATAATTCTAATCTGAAATAGCTGTGATGCCATCTTTTCAAAATACAGGGTGCAAGTTTCTAAAGAAACTGTGGTGCTGCGTCGGTGGGGGTAGCAAGGTAATTTGGTTATATCAACTAAGTTGAAAATGTAAATTGGCCAGCGTAACAAGTTATAAAGCTGACGTTTTGAGCGTTAGCCCTTCGTCAGAATGACGAAGGGCTAACGCTGCAACTTAGTTGAAATAACCAAATTTTCAAAATACAGCCTATTTTACACCCATTATTGAATTCAACAGACAAAGTACTGAATTGAGTCGTGTATAATCTACACAATACATGATTGCATATGTACATGTACTTACTTACCTCATATCCATAATCCAATATAGCTGCTACCTGAAAAAATTAAAACAAAAACAGCAAAAGGAGAATTTTTACTACTTTATTTTATTATGGTTTAACCTTACTTTTAGTTTACATTTTTTAACCAATTTTATCTATTTTCTTTGTTTTCCTTTGTTTCAAAGAGACCAATTTCGATATATAATTAAAATTCAGCCTAAGACAACAGACCTCAGCATGAGGCTCTGGGGAATAACTACAGAGTTTGTGGGGTCTTTTGTTTCAGGCTGAATTTTAATATAATATCAAAATTGGTCTATTATGGTCATAGGAAACATTTAAAATGGGTTTTAACTGTGAACTTTTAAACTGATGATTCATTTATACTACACATACATGTACACTACAATTTGTCCTCAAAAATTTCAAGAGTTGATTCAACTGTTCTGTTATCTGGCTGCTGAACTCCCAGCAACAACATACAAAATCACCAAAGACAAGCATTGCTCACAACCCTAGTTAACACGAGTCCAAGCATCCACCGATAGGTTCACTACACATCAGAACTTACTATACTAAAAATTGAATGGAAATGTCAGCAAATGCAGTGCTGGACGCAACTGTTGCAGGTGTTAAGATATATTATCAACCAAATTTAGCACACTCATCACCTTGTGCCTAAGTAAGCCAATATTTAAGAATGGAAAACGTGTACCGTGTTTCTGTCATGTTATAGAAACACAAGTAGAAATATTGGGAGAACAAGAAATGTTGTGGGAACATGACCCACAGGCAAGTGTTTCCACAACTTTTTTGAGTTCTCCCAAACTTCCATAGACTATAACTTGATAGAAACACAGAGGAATTAATATGTTTTTGTCTTTTAGAAAACACCACAACAAAAGATGTGCCATCATTACTTGTGCTGGTGCTACATTGTAGTTCTGTGTTTCTATTGAGTTATAGAAACATATTTTTTAACCAATCAGCGCACATACATGTATTTTGTTAGGGCTGTTTTCTCTAATGTTTTACTAAGAAAAATGACCAAAGCTTACTTGAAGAGCTCCGATAATGTTTCCTACAGAAGCATTGGCACTCCATATTCCAAATACAATTCCTCGACTGCAGACAGAATAAAAACTAATTTATAACCTACTACTGGTAATTAAACAAGTATAGATCGGATTGACCTGAAACTGAGTAGCTGTCGCACAAGGGAGTCACACAGTATTAATTAAAACAGTTCCCAGTGCTCTGTGAAGAATCCTCAAGAACACTCTACTCTCATATATAAAAACACTGACACACAAAGGGACAAAATCCTTCAAAGCTGACACTGTGGCACTGACACAATAAACTCTTGGAAATGTCTCATCTTGTAGTAATATCTAATTGTTAATAAAATAATCTAGATGACTACCTTGATTTTCCAAACCAGTTTCCCATGACTGCCACAACACATGGCCAACCAGTAGATTGAAAAAGACCTGTAAAACAATGTACTATATCATTGCATACACCGTACATGTTGGTACACAGAACAAAACACATGAACATGAGATTAGTGATTAGAATTATTTTTTTTTGATTTCTCACAACAATCTTATTTCAGGGCATCTAACAGGATGCTGTGCTGCAGATTAACATACATTGTATTTTGCTAACTTCCTTTATTCAGCATGAAAAGAGCTTTTTTCCTGCATTAAGGTCATACAGCAGAACTACACATTCATTCTTTGCTTTTAAAAGATGAAAACCAAACAGATCAGATTCATGGGTGCTACTCAATGTTCACATCTTTACATGTATAGCAATTATGGATGAGTCTGTTGCACTCCTGCAGTGTACATGTACACAGTTTTATTAGAAATCTTCAAACCACTAGGTTCCCTACCGTAATTTGTTATATTTTTTGCAACTACTGGTAAGTTAGTTTTAAACTGATATTTCAGTGTGCGGCTAAGTTAAACAAGCATAGCATTATTAATGACTGACAAGAATATCTCACCATTGAGTGCCATAAATACACCATAGTACCAAATATTATAAACTCCAATCCACTTGCTCACACATCCGAACATGATCACCTGCAACAAGCCAACACAGCAACAACTGATTGCAGAAGTATAGTAAGTTCAGAATGCATTTTGAGGCCTCTACATAATTATTAAAAACTGACGTCAATTTGTCTTGGCACATCACAAAAATTATAAATTCACATGTTTGTCTGCTTATTGATAATGAAAATTAGCCAATGAGTGCATGAAAATTTATGCAGTTATCATAAATATCTACACACAGGTGAGATTCTCAGTGCCGCTTGCTATCTTCATTTGAACTAGGAAACCATACCAAAACTCAGGGCTTACCCATAC
>OMLO01005668.1_pt1 | contig 10499 bp, 7 predicted proteins | sample 1674811 | NCBI WGS metagenome assembly OMLO01 (sample SAMN06265003, study PRJEB25207) | coral metagenome | isolation source: Coral host | place: Mexico:La Bocana,Puerto Morelos, Mexico | collected 2008-11-13
CCGTTGTTCAACAAACCTTTCAGATTTGGCAAACAAAAAACACAGAAGTGGAAGTACACCCCATTTTTTCGTGAAAGTAGGTTACAAATAACATGAAAACTCCCCAATTTTGATGGCGCTTTTTCTAAGGGAACCCATGATAAAAGCTTGTTGGTGGTTTCAACCCCTTTGAAAAATATTATATAGTCAAATTGGGAATCTTCCTCAGGTAGGGGTGAAAATAAAAAATCTTTGAAACCACCAACCAGAAAGCAACCATGGCCAGTGGACATCGCTCGCCACTCGATGGCACCGATCGCTTGCCTTGTGTCGTCGCATCATGCCACCGGAGGCGGCGGAAACCGTCAAAGGTGCCACAAGGAACACCTCCAAGAGAAGGGTTGGGGGCGTTTTTTGGGGAAAATCCGTTGGGTTGAAATCCCATGGGTTTTCATGAAAAATCCAGTGTGGGAAGTTTGAAAGAAGTTAGGTTAAAGTCTGAAATTTGCCAAAAACAAAAATTGAGAAGGTGATGACTCCTGTACTTCGAAAACACACACAAATCTCCGCATGTTTTCCAACTGAAGAGAAGGTTTTCCAAACTGTTCCACCCCCCATGACTTCCGTCAAAAGGTTCCCGTGACTTCCGTGTCAAGTTTTCTCACCTGAAGAATATACAGCATGAAATTCATGAGAACCTCAGATTCGTGCATTCGCGCGTCAGAACCAAGAGCAAGTGGCAGCTGTTACAAATAGTCGACAATGTCTCTATATTGTTTTTGTTACAATTTGTCACCCGGAATTTTTGCATTTGCTCAATGTGGAAAGGAAACTTCGAGGGAAAAACTGCCAAAAAGGAAATTGCCAAACCATCACGCATTGAACTTGAAACACTGCACATGGTTTTTTGTTCATGTTCGTGATTCACCATGGTTTTTTGAAGCATCCGACCATTGGTTGCTTTTTAAAGCCATCAGTCGTCAAAACGCCGATGATAAACCATAAATTTGAAATTACCACCAAGCAAAAACAACAAGTTTCTCACCAAGGGGCAGAGAAATTTCAGACCAAACAAGGTTTTTCTGGATGAGGAAACGCCGCTGGAAACGGTGAGAACCGTTCAGCCCCATCTTGCCAGACTTTGAGCCACAACAGTGAGAATTATAGACGCATCCATGCCGATCAACAGCAAACGTGGAAAAACGGTTCCAACAAAAAATTCAAGAAAACCCAGGGCATCTCGGCAACCTCCAAATTCTCCTTTACCAAAGAACCACAGGGAGACACATTCGATTGGATTCGATTGAACCCTATCACGATGGAGTCATCGGAGTGAATCATCATATGCCAACTTTCTGGCGTCGAAAATCGCATCTTTGGCGTGGAAAAGGTCGCAGTCATCGCGGTCGCTTGGTTGGTTGAGAGATGGATAAGATGGATTTTTCGTACAGTACCCCCGCCCATCTGGAGTTGCTGCTGGGGTTGCATCATGAATTTTTGTGGATTTTTGTTGCTACACCACAAAAATATATCCAGAAAAATAGAAACAAAAAATATCTGCTCCAAAACCTTCGCTGGTTTCAGGTCCGAAACCTTCCCACAAAACATCGTCCACCAACCAAAGAAGAACCATATCAATACACCCCCACGACTTGGTCGTGGAAGCTAGGCCAAAGGGGCCATGAAGAAGATTTAGGAGAGGTAAAAATGAAAAAAAAAATGTGCAAAATGGAATGTTGTTGGATAATTCTATTGAACAACTCATTGATGTATCAAACATCTTCCTTTTTTTGTTCAATAGAATTTCTGTCAATTGCTGACTTCAGAGTTGGCTATCCTCCCCTTTGGGAGGATCGAAACAACGTTCACTTTGCTCAGGTCGCCTCGGTATCATCCCAAAGGCGTCCATATTCCGTTGCATGTTTTACCTCAGTGGAGATGGGCGAACTTTCCAATCTAAGCTGGTTCAAAATCATCCTATCAAAAAATTGGATTTGATTTATTGCCTCTGAAAATTTGCTGCCATTCTTTTCAGTCGTGGAATTTCCGTTGTGCCATCAAGTTGCCATGTCCACTAGCATCTCCAACGGGCTACTAAAGCGAGACTTCATCCTGTCATCGTCATAAAGCCTGAGTTCTTTGGCATATGCTAGATGACTTTGGTGTCACACTGTCTGTGTTTTCTGCTCTCATCCACCTGCATTTGAAAATTTTCATGAATCTTAGATCTAAGAAGACTTATAGTCTCCAGCCTCAAAAGTTTCAGTGGCAGTTGTTTTTCCGCCAGCAGGTCTGGCTAATATAAAAACTCCACAGCCATCATATCACTCCTTTGGGGGAATAAATAACCACACCCCAAGCTGATAGTATTTTTTTCCAAATGCCTCCTATAAAATCTCCCAAAGAAGACCACGGCACAGCTTCTGAAAAGACTGGATCTGATCCAACAAATCATCTGATCCGGTAACTATCGCCAGGAGACAGCTCCAATAAAATGCTGAACTCTTCAACACCTGCAATGTGGCTCTTCTCCATATCCAGGTCCTGCAATAGTTGGCAAAAACGAGAGTCCCAACAAACTGTTCATTGAAAAATACGGGTTGTTTGAATAAACCGGATCCTTATTTTTATGGTTTATGGAAATAATCCCCATTTGAACTGTGGAAAATTCCCCTATGTGATTCGGATCCTTTTAAAAAAAATGCTTCATGATTCTCCTCCCCACATAACTGGGGGGCAGATGTCATCCCCATTTGGGTGTTTCCGTAAATGGTGGTACCCCCAAATCATCCATTTTAATAAGGTTTTCCATTATAAACCATCCATTTTGGGGTATCCATATTTTTTGAAAACACCCATTTGTTTCCCTTAAAAAAACGGACCCTTTTTTTCAACGAAAAAACTTCGACCAAACCCAAAAACCCACCACCTTCCGCGGCTCAGAGTGGTCAGCCTCGCCCAGCGCCTGGTGGATTCAAGGCCGCAAGTGTTTTTGGCTAATGTCTTTTGTGACCAAAAAAAATGGCACCCAAGAATGTTGTCTAACTTAATCAATTTCAAAAAAAGGAATCATTAGAAGAAAAAAGAAGGTCTTCAGCTTATCTTGTGCCTGAAAAAATTGATTTTACATTGCAACAAGATCTTGCTGTTTTATTTGCTGCTCAATGATCTGCATCAAATCTTCTATCGTCAAGGAATATTGCAGATATTTATTCTTTGAATTTTCTACCATAAAACATCAGGAAAAAACACGCATCTTCAGAATGCAGCTGGGAAAAAACGCTAAGACTATGAACAACCATTTCTCCGACTGGTTTTGACATTGGTGCTGCAAAATATTGACTATTGTGCTAACTGTATCAAAAGTATGCGATACATTACAAGTTATTCAGGCAATTGGGCTAGGCAACTTGGAGGAGTTTTTCCGTTGTTCAACTGATCAAAAAAGACGGATGTTGCAAAAGATACTTTTAAGAAAAAAATGGCAAACTCCAAAACCACCAAAACCACCCACATTCCACCATTGTGTATTTATCTGTTCCATACAAACTTAGAGAATTTGCTAAGGATCCACAAGCGAAAAATCCCACCGGCATAAATCACCCCCGGGTTCCCCACCGTCCCATGCAGCAAGGCTTTCCGGAGCGTCCCGGTGGCCACAGAGCTCCGCAGACTTCGGCGGACCTTGAGGTGGTGCGGCATATGCCTCGCAGCATCAGATAGCAGCAAACTCCCCGAAAGCTGCATCATTTCTCCTTGAGTCGTTTTGTTGGATTTGAATGACTGATTTATATCAAATTATATATATATATATATCGGTAGTCAAAGTTTATTTGAGCAAGCCGCAGCTTAGCAGCTTGCTATTGCTGCTGACATTGGACATTGCATATTCAAGCGTGCGAATAGCTGAGAGATCAAGTGATATAAGCGCTGAGAGAAACAGGCCGGGCCGCTTTTTTTTTTGGCATGTGCCCAATCAAATGCTGGTCGGCTTCCAGGGCTTCCCATTCGGACAGTCTCGGGGCACAGGCAAACATGATTTACAGAGTCTCAAATGTATGAATTTGCTTAATTGCTGGTGTGTGAACTTCACTCCCCATTCATCTAGACCAAAGCTGTGAAGTTCGGAATCAAAGATTTCCAGACTCTCAAAGAGATGTATTGCCTAGCCCCGTTTGTCCAACCGCCGACAATTTCAAAGCTTGGGCCATGGGTTCTTGTGGAGTTTCTCCACGCTGGTCATCCACCAGGAAATGATTTGGAATGATTTGGATATGTTTCAATTCCGCCAGCTTACTGGACCCACTGAGATTCTAGGACAAAGGCTGCCACCTCACCCGGTATGAGGTGGCAGCAACATCGCCAAACACGACGGCCTGACCCATAACCAAACAACCTGATGGGACTGTTTTCCAAGCACCCAAATTGAGGTGCCAAGGTTGAAAGTCCAAGATTTTCTGCCGCGGTTTTTGGGGGCCAACCAAAAAATAGCCCCACAAAAATTGGGTCTGGTGATCTTTTCTCAAATTCGTATTAGTTTTTTTTTAGGTCAACTTCATCCCCAGTGCCATGCAACGCGATTTCGTGACTTCAAATATCAACAACCTGGAAAATCATTGCAAAGAGGTAAAACCCACGGCCGATGAGCCGGAAAAAACAACGACAAAACTTACATTAAGAAAAAATCAAACAACTGGCTACAAAGTTACGTACATTTTACATCATTTTACACCGTCCTGCTGAAACGCCACTTTAGGACGAGAAATCACTTCGCCGTTTTGCATGGGTGAAATTTGGAGATTTGTTGGCAGTACCCAAGTTGCCATTAGTCTGGGAGTCTGGGAGTGCCAGACCTGCACCTTTACACACCCTGACCCTACAGTCGCTGCTCATGAAAAGTCTTATAAATCAGGGTGGTGTGTGTGCGAACCAGACTCCGTCAGTCTGGAATCCTTCCGCTGGATGAATCTTCAAAGGCCGAGTGCTTCGCCTTGAAGGGACATGCGGATTCGTCCATAAGAACTCCGCCAGACGCTTCACGACTTCTGGATCGCCTGAAGGGTTTCGGTAGATTTTTAAAAAAAAACGGAGCAAACAACAAGCAAAAGAAGAAAGAAGGTAAACCAGTAAACCAACAAAAGGCGTTTTGAAGATGCGGAGGAAGGTCCCGGACAGATTTAAAGGGAAATCCCTTTTAGTGTGAGATTCCTATGAAGGCTGCACATAGCCACACAAACAAACACACACTTGATAACACAGCTAGCAGATACTCTGTTGGCTGTCGCTCAGAAAAGATCAACAAGGACCATCAAAATACTCGACAAAGCAATCTTCACTGATACACAAAATTCTAGGGGTACAAAAAAAATGAAGTTGATTCTGGAAGTGTACAATTTCACTCGTGCATTCACTCTCTGGACACTCTCCCCGAAACACCTAAATGCAATGTATTAAACTTACGACGTCATTGGATTCCACAGCTTCCAGTTGTTCCCAAGCAAGCCTTCAACGAAAGCATAACCTTTGCATTTTCGCTCAGATGAACGTGGCATCTGAAGCTTGAAATTTGCAGTGACCGACTGAAGAAGCTCTTCAATCTCGCTCTGAGAACATCTTGCTGGAACATTCCTCCAACCGAAAATTGAAAGCGAAAAACAGGAGCATGGTCGACGGGATACTCCTAGACTCCTAGACCTGGCAAAGTGAATCATTGGAGCGTTTTCTGGGAGGGTGTGACACTGGAACTGATCAACTTCCAACAAAAAATGAGCAGCATCCTCAACAAAATCACACATCATAATCAGTCTCATCACCACCTTCGTCGCCACCATCAGTCTCATCACCACATTCGTCGCCACCATCATCATCATCATCATCATCATCATCATCATCATCACCACCTTCGTCGCCATCATCATCATCATCATCATCATCATCATCATCATCATCATCATCATCATCATCACCACCACTTCACCCAACAATACTACCCTTTTCGGTCCGTATCATCATCTTGGTGACACCATTCCATACCGGACTGGACGGATGAAGACCAAGTTCCTCTTGCCAATCCGAATCTCGTGGCTCCGAAGGAAACAGCCTCCCATGTCGTCCAGGCTCCGTCGACGTCTTCGCTCCCTTCGACTCCGATGAGGCGACGGGCCAGAACTTGGAGGCTGGTAGATCTACCACTGCCGACGACGACTTTTCCGGCGTTTCCGACGATGACATTTCTTAAGCCGTTAAGCAGCATCCATCGTTAAACCACGAGGGCTCCAGACGGGAAATCGGGAAAGCCTTCCAAAAAAAAGACATCTTGAGCTTCAGATGCGGGTACCAATGGTGCCAAACTCAAGTTGGCTCTCGATGGCTTTTTTTTTCGGTCGTCATTAAACACTTGCATTTTAATGTATACAAACCTTTTTACATTCAAATGCCCAACTCAACCCTTGGTCGAGAAATGTATCGGAACCAAAAAGAACAACCAAGACATCCAAGAATCTTTTGATCTTTTTCGGGGCCCCTCTTCCGCAAGATTTCCAGGAGACTTTAATTTGGGTCATGTCTATCCTTCGGGCCATTTCAGCAGTCCCACCATTTCCAGCCTCAGGATATATGGCCACAATGCCTGCAGTTCAACTGAGGCATGATTAAAAAAGTCTGTGCACGCCACGCATATCAAATGAATTACACGGCTAAACGATAGTGTACAGACTACAGGCTAACAATTTCTGCCTAGTAAGTCATTGTCCCAAGCCCAGATGATCAAGCTAGTCCTGAAATCTGCAAATTCACAGCTGGATACAAGTTTGACCCAACCTGGACCTCAGAGGGCATCAAACAGGCGCAGTCCGTTCGACCACACAACCCACCGTTGTAGACCAATTGCATGAGATCCTGCATCAGTTTTCAATTTTTCAGCTCTGGGGAAAACTGGAAAACCGTTTGAGTTGTGACCCTCCAAAAGTCCAACTCAAAACTCTCCAAGTCCCGCAGAACGAAGGGGACATTCACCAACTTGCCATCGCCCAGTTTCGCCGCCTCGGGAAAAAGGTTTCCCCCAGGAAGCGGGCACCCACCGGGCCCCCCAACGGGAATTGTTGGCCCGAGGTGCTAGAGCAGTCCGTCGCGACTCGCTGTAAACTGTGGCCATGAGGAGAACTTCAAGAACCTCAACCATGGAACCATGGAAATAGATGGAAATCGTCAACTAAAAAAAACACACCCAAAAAATAATCCCTCTGATTTCAGTCATAAATAAAACTATGAAATCGTATGAAAATTATGATATCAAAATATTTGTTTCTCTAATTTCCGTCGTCTTGCTATCAGACTAAATGTGCCACCATTACAAAGGATCCTCTCTAAACCCCTCTTCTTTGTAAAGACAACCTCTTGTCATCCCCCATCCCCGTCCTCTGCTGTAGGAAGAAAAAGGCCAAACTCAAACCAGTACCTGCGGGCACTAGGAAGGTCCCTCAATGTGTCCACCACGACCTCCTACTGTCGATGGAATTTGAGATTTATAAAACCCTTTAAAAATAATGGGATAAACTACCAATCAACAGGTGATCGCCGGATTTCTCAACCATCAACAGTACCAAGCCGTAGCAACAACTTCAGGCACCATTGGAAGAGGATGACGGAGAGGTCCATGGACATCAATGTAGCTAATAAACGAATCCAATTTTTGAAGTGTCGCGAGGACATCTTTTCCTCTGAACGGATCGCCATCCCACAGTCCCGCACAAACTCCTGGAGCTGGGAAAGTCTTTTTTGACGTGAGGCAGAAACTACCAGAAAAAAATGTTCAAACACTACACCTGGAAAGAAGATGGAAAAAAAAAGTATTGCAAGATATTGTAACATGTAACATCTTGTAACCGTTCCTTCAGCTCAAGATGGCTTTGTTCGTGCCATCTTGAAATGTGTGTGTGAGGTCCTTGATCCTAAGCAATTCCTCTTTGGCTTCTGTCTCGATGAGAGGCTCCCTGGGCAAAACAAAAAAGGCAATCAAGAGTCGTGGAGTTGAGCCGAAATCTCTTTTTAAAAAAATCAAGTGATAATCAAATATCAAGTAATTTTATGTAATTTTCGAATCAAATCGCACTTGTCAAAATGACGCCACTGTCCAGTTTCTACACCTTTTCTGGAGCAGTCCTTCGAAAAAAACCCAGTCACCAGCCCCCAACCCCAAACCCCGGGGTTGGAAAAACTCGGGTACCGTTTCCGAGTTTCCTACCTGCGAGAACAAATGACGAGTGCCAAATGGTTCACCTGAATGGACTCAAACATCGGTCCGACCGTCCGAATCATTTGAGCTGACAAAATGGGAGGAATTGCATCTGCTGAAGGGAGAAATTAAGCGACCATTTTCTGTAAATTTTTCCGATGCCTCTTAAACCTTTTTTGCCGTAAAATTAGGGTCCGTGGGATTTTCAGAGACCCTCAATAATGGGACCCGTAACCCGATACTGTTCCGATACCACTCCCGGAAGCTTACCAGTGTCGGGAGTTTGTGGAATCACCCTTGATAGGGGGTATCAATTTTGGGGGGCCAAAAACTATGACTCACCAAGGTTTTGGCTACTCTGATCATCCTCTAATTTTTGTCGGATGCTCATGTGATCCTGGACAAAGAAATCCAAAAGAACTTGTTCTTAGAATTGAACGAAACATCAACACATCAACTGGAGTCCACTGGCATGAATAAATCCTATCTCTCTTTCCCTTGTGGACCAATGCTAACAGATTTGTTTTTCATGGTGAAGCCCATCCAAGAACCTCCTCAAGAAGCAATTCGCCGACGGCAAAGGCATCAGCTTCAGAAGTTTGAACATCATCGCGTGCAAGGAGCTCTACTGAAGTGGCAAGACCCGTCCTGCTGGACTGCTGCAAACTAGCCCAGGGGAGCTTCATTTTTTCAGAAAAAAAAAACAAACTGTAAATTCCAAGCTTCAACGTTTCACCATGACTTCTTCACGTTTTTTCTCCTTTGGAAAAAAAACACGTCATTTACAGTAGTCATTACACGTTACCAAACGGTCGATGGTGTCCCCATCCCCCCCCCCGCCTCTTGCAACCACTAAAGCCCGAGACCAACTCATAGACATCGATCTTGGAGCGCATCTTCCTCCACAACCAGGGGATGGTTGGATGGTTTGGGTGGTCAGCTGTCAGTTTGCCAGGCACCTAATAGGATGATTCCTTTCTGACAGCAACAAGTTCCTGAACATATTCTCACTTTAAGGCTGAATCACCAAAAAAATTGCAAAAAAAAGATCGCCCATCGGATCTTTTTTGCCTCAATGGTAAGATCGGCCCAGCTTGTCTTACCAACTTTTCACCAGAAACCACAACCCGTGGAAAAACCCCGGTCATTTCACCCCACCCAACACCCGGTGGAAAATTCACAGCGCTCCCGCTATCAAAGGCTAAACCTTCCCACAACTCAGCCGTTGTGATTGGTTCCACCTGGAACCAACGGGGCGTGGCGACTCCAAAACGTTCCTTCCCAAACCATTTTTGTGGGGAAATTGTTGCGTGGTCCAAAAATCCATCTGGATGTTTCTGAAAATAAGGGGAACCCCCAAATCATCCATTTAAATGGGGTTTTCCATTCTAAACCATCCATTTTGGGGTACCCCTATTTTTGGAAACACCCATCTTGAGATGTTTTGAAAAAAAAAACTCCAAGTTTTTTGGGGGGAGCAAGCTGCAAGAAACAAGTCTTTATGTTGGACAGATTTGCTCCCAAAGTCTTCATGACTTCAATTTTGAAATGATAGAAATATCCAGAACAGCTTGGAATTTGTGACTTACAGCCTTTTAACTTCTAACTTGTAACCTCTTGTACAGTATGGCTTATAGCTCACAATTGTTTGAATTTGATAAGCAACTCAAGAAGTCACAAACTCATTCTAGGTGAACATATCACAACATATCCCATATTTTATAGCTTCTTTCAGCCGACTCATCACCATATTTTCATAACAACCTTTCGACTTCTTGTTCGACCAACGAATCCTCCTATTTTCGCACAGGACCATTTCAGCCTGTTTCACTTTCTTCTCTCGCGCCGGAACTTTCACCTTCTTCCGAGCATGGCGACCTGTTGTGAGTCAAGGATAGGATCATCTGACTCCAAGCTGAAAAGATGTTGAAATTTGGAACCAAACTCAGCTTGGAAAAATGTATATCAATGTATATAAATTGACTAGAAATAGATGTTTGAGATATACCGAACCGCAATCCACGAACCGCAGTGATTGTGCATAATTATTGGTCTGTTCCACTTGCTTTGAGCGTTAATGTTCATTGCCAAAACTGCACATTGCAGACTTTAAAGCCAATCAACTCACCATTGAGCTCCACTCCTATTCACAAAATTCATCATTATATTCATATACCTACTGCCTTTGTGTTGAAAGAAAGTGTTCCCCCCGAAAAAACAAGAAAAGTCTTCGTTAAACGGCGCCTCTTGCCAGGGACTGAATCCGCATGGCAGCTCGTTCTTCTGG
>OMLO01005669.1_pt1 | contig 10498 bp, 6 predicted proteins | sample 1674811 | NCBI WGS metagenome assembly OMLO01 (sample SAMN06265003, study PRJEB25207) | coral metagenome | isolation source: Coral host | place: Mexico:La Bocana,Puerto Morelos, Mexico | collected 2008-11-13
TAGGTATGTGCGGCCCCAAAGGGTATGGTTTTTCAGCCGTTTTGGTCATAAATGGGGTATCGATTTTAGCCATTTTGCCGCCGTTTTGGTCATAAATAGGGCATCGATTTTTGCACTCGAGCCTTCAATTCGGTTTTTTTTTTAGAAGAAGCTACTTTTTCATAACGCCTTCCTTCTCCCATCTGCGCTTTGCCTTCCTCTACGCCGTTTAACGCCTGATACGCAGGCTAGATAAAGCCAGCAACAAAAGCCCTTCCCCTAATGATCTAAGAGCCAGGTCATAAATAGGGTATAAAATTTTTGGTCAGATCATAAATAGGGTAGGGAAAATTGCAAATTTTGGTCATAAATAGGGTAAGGGTTTTGGGAAGCGGGACACACACCCCTACCCAACTTTTCTGGGAGTACCCCCCCCCCCCGGGGGCAAAAAATGCAGTATTTTTTGTCAGTCTAGGGCTTGTGGAGCAAGGGTGACACAGGCACATTTGAGTGCAGTGAAAATGCGTGTACAGTGAGTTTGTTCTAACTAAGCAGTATGTCTATAGTCATCTTGTGAACATGACAAAGACACCTAGAGCAAGAAAAAGAAAACAAAAAGATGCCAAACATGCTCTTCAAGACTGCGTAGACATTTAACAATGAATCATGTATCACAAAACAAAATGAAGATGTCTGTAAGCAATTAAGATCTGACTGAAAGTAATGAGAAATCTTGTTAAAAATTCATCTGAAACTTCACTGAAACATTCAAAGTTTTTTAAACAGATTTATCATTTTTTAGGCCCAAGAAACAACAGGCCGAGAAGAAGTTCGTCTGCGTTCTCAAGCTAAAACGTTCGCCACACTCATTAAACTTTTTTGTCCAAGCCAGTTTAAACGGTGACAAACTATAAAGAAACTTTTTACATCTAGTAGAGCAAACAGATAATTCAGCAAACAGTTTGCAGAACAGAGAAAGGGAAAGAAAATCTTCGAGACTTACATGGAATCTATCATAGAAAATGGTCTTGAAGAGCCTGTTACGTCAAATCTGCTTTTAAACTCAGCGCTAAAATAAACAAGCAAAATAAAACATGAAGCAAAACCCAAACATGCACACTACGTACAGCAGCTAAAATACAACAGGAAAATTAGCTGCACTCACATGTAGTCTGTTAGTGGGCAGAACACGGGGGACAGAGGGAAACATGCAAGGGGGAGGAAAAAGTGGAGAAAAAAGAGGATGGGCAGAGGGGGAGGAAAGAGGGACAGTGGAAAAGGGGAAAGGAAAGTGGAAGAAGGCGTGGAAGGGTGAGGGAGGGAGAGTGAAGGGTGAGGGAGGGAGAGTGGGAGAGGGAAAGGGAAACAGGGAGACCTTAAGACAGGAAGAACCTTTCCCTTCTTCCTTGCGTTTTTCACTTCCCCAAGTCCACCCCTTTTACACCCGTAATGCAGGCTAGTCACATAGTTTGTCTTTAACTGAGTACTCAACTGGTCAAGTTTGATACTTCAAGAAAACTGTCAATCTGAATCCGAAAACCACAACTACACTGGAAACCCCAAATCAAAATCAGAAGCAGCTTAAACAGTACTGTGACTATGACTGCAGTTGTTAACAATAATTAAAGAGCTTATACAGCGTCTGGAACAGTAGCAAAACAAATGCTGTGGCCTGAAGCACTGTAAGGATTATGTCCATTTCAAAACAACACTAAGGGAAAATGATGTTGCCGTGTTTTAAAGAAGGAGAGAGACCCCATTGTACTCACACAACTTCAGGTTTCTTCGGGGGTGGGGCTGGTTTGCCTAATAAAGAAAAATAGAGGAATAATAGATTAATACTAGCAAACTTTCACAAAAATAGCAAACTCCTTGTCACTGACAAGGAGTGGTGATAAGATGACACTGCTCAGCTGGTCCGATTCATGACTATGCTTCCAGCTGCTTTTCTCATCTCCCTCCCTCTCTCTATCTCATACTTTATTTGCCCTCGGATTGTAGAGTAGCTTTAACAGTTAATCATAAATGTCGTCGAGCATTTCAACAGCACAATGGGCAAAGACCAGACCACAACACCGGGAACTACATGCTTTTAAAAGCCTATTTCATGAATGCAGTTAGGTAGGGTTTGGTGTCCCAGGACTTCTATTCTCATCAAAACCTTTTTAGGGGAATGTTAAGTGCTCAAAATTTTGCATTTAGCAGTTTAAACTTTGTTGATATAGATAAATGAATTTGACTTTGTTGCCAAGGATGCAAGGCTGCTGTGCCACAGCTATACTCCTCTCACTCCACTTCTAACCACACCACACTTAACTTCAAGAGTGGGCTGTATCTTCATGTACAAGTACAGGTGTCATTAGGGAGCTGTGGGTTATTGCATTGGGTATTCTGTACCAGTACACCAGGACAAACATACCCTCTTTTTCTTTCCAAAAGTCCCTGGGTGAGATCGGATTTTTGCTTTCGCTTTGAGGGGTCGAATTCACGCTTGACGACTCTGATAAGCTGCTTAGATCGTCCTCAGAATCTGGAGTCAATTGAAAAAGTGATCAGCATCTGATTTCTCCTTACACTGTCCATGCAATATTAAACAGACAGGCCATGAGAATTAAGGACATTATCATCCAGGGAATACTGCTCCTATGCATTGATCACTGACTTTTGAGATGTGGTGTTAAAGATGTGTTTAACAATTAGTTAGGGAATTGATTTGAGTATTGACTTGAAGGGACAGACTGACACTTGCTATGCTTAGAAGTTTGCTAGGGTATAAACACAATTATAATAATTATTGTTCAAGGGGTTTTAACTTAGCTCTAAATTACGAGTTGGCTTTCTCACTCATTCACTCATTCAACAAACATAACAAAAATGGGACACACAGGCACACTGCCTTTAAAATTTTGATCACATTATGCCTATGATTGCATTGCCGAGGATCAACTAAATTCGCAATATCCTAGTTTACATACGCAAATGCAACACAATGACACAAGAAAAAGGAAAGATTTCATATTCTTGTACATGCATTCACATTCGCATTACTTTCAATTGATTTGTTCGCATTACTTTGATTTCTTCCTACTACTTTGGTGTATATACAAAGCGTTATTTTACAATCCATGACATCTTACTTGACACAATAATGGCCTTGACTCTTGGCTTTGTCGCTGGAGCTGGCTTGTATGGAGGTGGGGGAGCACGGTATGCTTTAGAGGTCAGAGGCTTGGTAGGCGTCACAGGTTTGCTTTCATTCAGTTTGGTACCAGACTCATCACTGTTCCTTTTCTTGGGAGGAGGCTTTGGCTTCTCGTTGGTGACTGGTGAACTGTCCTTTTCGTCAATGAAAGGATTCCCTGTGCTTTCCACCGAATTAAAGGAGTCAGTTGAATCCTCAGAAACATCTGGACTTGGTTCAGGTCCAAAAATCTGGGAGAGAAACCACCTGTAGGTTACCCAGTATAACACTAATATGACATTACAAATTGATTTCCCATTCGTAACAAGAAAAAACATCTCGCTTTCAAAAGCCAATGAAGTTCAGTGCAGAAAAACTTTCAAATCCAGTTTTTTTTTTTTCAGAAATTATCACTAACAAGACAACTGTAAATATTTTCACTTGCCTATGATCAGACAACCAAGAATCCAATTTACTTACAGAAAGCAATTGGACCTGGGTATTTTCCTGCCGTGAAGTTAAGTTCATAACTATGAAATCATTGGAGTGCAAGCATGCAGAGAACCCATATCACATCTTGAACATCAACTCACTGTGTTAAATTCGTTGACAAGAAGCTCAATCACAATGCTCTGGTACTTCAAGTTCATGATTGCAGCCATTGTCTCTTCTCTGGACTTCATCAATGTAGGACCAAACACCACTCCTAGGTTACTAGCTGCCATTAAATTCTTATTAGAATGAGCAGCTACACTAAAAGGAAATAAAACACAAACAAATGTGATAAAGTTTGCACCATGAGTAATGCCAGAAAAACATTTGCTCAACATTTCACAAAAGTGAAAAATTACGACCAAATTCTGAAATGCTATCTGCAGGATCCAAATATTTGGAATGAACATTTTAAGCACTGTTTAGGACTTCAAATTCAGTTTTAAAGAAAACTACTGTAAACACCGGTATATGTAGGCCGCATTTCCAGACAAGCCAAATTTTGGGAAAAAAAAATTTGAAAAGAAATGAAAAGTTATCATAAGTGGAGTCTTAACAAAAATGTGTGGTACATATACATGCACTGTTTCTTGAATCAAGTTTCTTGAACATTGAATGCATGTCAACCTGTTTATTAACTCAATAACATTAAAAACAACTACTAAAACTCTTGCCTATAATTTTAACTCTGTAAATAGTCTGAAAATCCCACTTTGACATATGTTTGATCTTTCTCTGGTATTTTTAATCCAGTATTTTTCATTCCTGTCCATTTTTCAATAAAATTTTACATGTACATGTAACAACAATAATGCTCTGGATCAGTTGTTTGTAACTTAGTAGCCATGCATTTAATCAGGAGATGGAGTACTGGAAACATCAAGGTTTTTTCAATGCAGAAAAGAAATTTATTTTCACACATCTGTTGGAGAAAAACCTGTTGCTTGAAAGAGTTTAATAATCAGTTTGACAAATTTGCTGTCAAATTATTGGATGAAGAAATGGTTGGCCATTTACCACCCATGGTGGACTGATTGCTGTTGAAGTGAGCCGCCATCAGCAGAATGGAGATTCCCTGCCAAATGATGCTCAGGTGCTCCAGAAAGTCAACATTAAACTGATTAAAAGCTCTTTAATAAAAGCTTTTAATGTAACCTTATGCTTAATATGAAAAAAATGACTCTTTTAGGAGCCACCAAACTCACAAGCATTGATCAATGCATATTGTGGTATAGCTTTATGAAGTTCTTACTATTTTGCTTTACAGCTAACTGTCTATACAGCGGTCAACTTTTTCTAAAAAGTGTTAATATTTATGCACATCTATGACATGGTGTCCAGATGTTTCCACAGATAAACTGCACACCCATTCAATACAAAAATTTTGAGCACAAAGTGCAGTTTAAACACCGGTATTTACAGTAATTCTTGAGAGTGGTTGACTTCCATTAAATACCTGAGTATGTTCAAAAAGGACAACCTGTCAGGAATCTCCACTCTATCCAACAACTAACTGAAGGCCTTTCTGTTAAATATGCAACCTGCATATTGAGATGCAGTGGCCTGGTGGTCAGTGCACTTGACTTTGGATAGAGCAGTCCCAGTTCAAGTCCCAGATGTGTTGTGTTCTTGGAAAGAACACACCTCTCTCTACCCGGGTGTACAAATAGGTACAACTGATAATGCTGGGGGTAACCCTGTGATGGACTAGCATCCCATCCAGGGGGAGTAGAAATATTCCTAGTTACTTCATGCTACAGAAATTGGGATAAGCTCTGCACTTGGCTCGTATGCAGGCTTAACCCACTCTGTGGTCAAACAGATCTATTACCATGAAGAGTAGTCTTACCGTGTTAAATGTTTCATAATCATTCTGATTAATGTCCTGTTTTCTTCAGGCAGGTCAGCCACAAGAGATCTCAAAGCTTCTACCCGCTTCTCATAGGTGTCTTTTTCTACAACAAAACATTGTTAACATTTAAACAGGTCTATTCAAATGGAGTTTTTTTTTTGCCCCAAGCTACCTGGTTTGGTGGCTTAAATTTAAAGAGATCTTTTCTTCCTAAGAAGAACTTTTCTTACTAGCTTTGTTCAAACCTACCGTTTAAGATCCCATCTAAAGACAGACACTTTCTTGTAGTCACATCAAAACACCACATTGTAACCTTCTATATCTATAAACCGACAACCCTCTTAAGTGAACCCTTTATGGTCCTATGGGTGTCTTCATTTGGGATGTTGAACTACAGTGTACTGGTATATACTGTAAGTAATTAATATCATAATATCATGGTCAACAAATTATTCCTTATAATTTTGGCACAAAATTTTATGAAATTTCAGTTGATTAAATTATTTTTTTCCCACAGCATACATTATTGATTTCATACTGAAAATCTGAAGGAGAAATAAGACAATCACCATAAAAGGTGAGTACTACAAAAGGTTCAGTAGTATGGTGTACTTACTAACTGAATCCAGAAACTGTTCGTGGTAGTCATATGTAAACAAAGGCTCTGGCATGTTCCTGTCAATAATAAATTCAAGATATTACCTATTGATTTTTTTAAACTTGGAAAGAATAGTGGCTTGCATAACACTGAAATAATTAAGAAGCTAAACTAACTCAATTCAAATTCAATGACACTAAGCCTTACATACATGTATATGTTACACACAAGAGTAACGTTACTGGGTACCACAAGTTTCCCGCAGCTCAGTATTAAATGCAAGCAACATGGGTTAGACTTCTATCCATCTTTTATATAATTAGTTTGAATGCACTTAACTTCAGTTTTCTAAAGCTACTCTTTCCAGGGAGAAATTCTTATTTGTATAAAATTATAAAATACCACTTAAAAATACAGGTACATGGATTAAAAATTCATTTTACAGGTTCACATCAGCCCCAGCTGCCTCTACCAGTTTAATCTACAAAAAAATATTGCATTCCTGTCCTGAATTTAAGATTTAAATAAGCTACAGAAAGCAACATGTTCAAATTTCGCATAAGGGAGGCAACTGAGATCCGATAACAAAAGCCTTCTTTGAAAAGCTTTGGATAATTAACAATTAGATCCACAGCCCGCCAGGGCTACGGGTCAATAGCTATTGACTTGTGGCCCTTGAGGGCGAAGCGTCTAATTGTTTTAGTATCACCCAACTAGTCTGATAGAAAAAGCAATAATAAAGTTAGTAAAAATGCAAGTTGAAAAAATATTTATTTGGGAATAAAACGAAAGAATTTTGCTACTCAATGACTATTGCTAATAGTCCTCTAGTAGCATAGCCAATAAAAATGCAGAATTTGCATTAGTCCACTAGAATTATCTAACATCGTATAACACTATTTTAGCCCCCTTAAGACCGTTATGAACAAGATGTGACCCTCAGGACTCGGTTGAGCCAAACAATATGTTCCGCAATTGAAAAGGATTTTTGTTGTGCTCTGAGAACAGGACAATTTTTTTTTACAATATACCGGTAATCAGTTTAACCTACTTATCAAATAAATATTGACTGGTTGATTAATTGCTTGACTGATAGCATCTTAATCCCGAACTGCAAACTAACCTTAAGTACTGTTTGAGGGCACTGGTGATAGTCTTCACTTCCCACTCACATTCTTCGTCAGCAAGGTCAATTGACTTAGCTCTGTTTTTGTCAATACATTGTAAAAGAAGATTTTGAACTTTAGAACCCACACCAACTATTCTGTAAAGACCTTGGTCTGTGATACCTGCAATTAACAATTCAAACAAACAATGAATTAAAAGTGTGAGAATCTTTAAATCTGACTTGCCCATTTCATTAATAACACATTTTCTATAAACTCTGGAACTAGTCCCAAGAAGATAATCATGTAAATGATGGCAAGTTAACCTAAACAAGATGATGAAAAACACAAACATCACAGGAGAAGAGTGGGCCACAATTGTATGTTGTCAAATTGCTAAATTAACAGTAGAGATATATGTTGTAGTTAAAAAAAAAAATTCAGGTAACAATAATTTTAACCTAGTTTGATTCTCAATTTCCTTTGTCTTCTAATTATTCATAATCAATGAATAAGTTGGGTTTTACCTGAATTTAATTTTTAACTACAACATATACAACATGTTAGTCTGTCATGAATAATATTTTTCTGTCATAGTTTGGCTTTGTTATCAATACAAAGTCCAAAAGGAAAATTCTTCCATTTCCTGTGTCAAGTCTGCCCTTTAATTTCTTCACTGTGACCACAAGTACAAAACATTTTCTCATCTCTATCTCATCCACAAACAACACCATTAACTAAAACATCCTAGTCAAATGATACTGAAATTAAATTCATCCAGTGAAAATAATCTCACTGTTTGCCCAACTCTTCCAAAAACTGCAAAACATAGGTCTATATGCAAAATTAACATGACTGTTTGACACAAATAATGCTGTGGGGTAGAACTGTTGGCTCCCTGTGAATTTCAAACAATGAAACATTAAAACTAACCTCGCTTTTCCACTGCTGAAATACACTTCTTGATAAATGTAAGTTCAAGATCACTGGTTTCCTCTGCAAGTTAAAACAATATAATGTTTTTTTTTTAATTATTAAGAGAGGACAGTGGTGGCTTGGTGAAAGAAGGAACTGGAGAAGTGAAGCCATGACAGAGTTTAAAGAAAAGCTAAACAACAACTTCAAGTAGCTGGAACATTGAAGTATGATGGACTTACGGTCTTTAAACTTTGGCAGGCTATTAGAATCCACATACAGCTGAAAGAAAAATCACATCAAAAGGTTGTTACAGAAGTTTGAACATAAAATAATATACACGCGTACAATCATCACTACAGTGTAAGCTTTCTCTAACCATCCACATTACTACACAAAATTACAATTTAAGTTACCATCTCAAGAGAAGAGTTATTTCTTTTGATCACAATTTGATAAGTATTACCTCTTTGCCCTAGTGACAGATGTTAATAGTGATAAGTCAGATGTGATTTGGTTCCTGACTTTTGAGGGAACTGTGCATCAGAAAGCCACCTCAATACAGACTATGTACTGAAACTTGTTTGACTATTCTCACTACATTAAAAGTTGACTTACAGGTTCTTTGCCATCCATGGCTTCTAACCATAATTTTCTGTCTTCTTCATCCTGTGCTTGTAATAAAATGGGTTGATTTCTGTTCAAAAAAAAGAGAAATGTTAAAAAGAATTGAGAAACCACACCACAACAGAGCAAAAGGGAACTGTAAATCAACAGCTTAAAATACTAATTCTCATTACTGAATTCTAAACCTTTAAAAGTAATAGCTCTGAGAGAGTTTAGCACTAGATCAAGACAATCTCCTCAAGTGGATTACTTTCTGTGTTGTTATCATCCCTTTGACAATGAAAAAAGATTGATTCCTGGAAAAAGAATAATGGATGACAACCCATAGATTTTATTTCTTAACCTTGTTGTTTTATTTAACATGTACTTTTTGAAGGGGCATGATGTCATACACAAACCTAACTGTAAAAATAAATGAACAAGTTACATGGTCACTCAACCTGAGCTGGCTAATCAAAATAAAACATTTATTATGATTTCTTTTAGACGTCCTAGCCAATTTTTTGCAATAATTACATAACTGAATTTTTGTTTTTGCATTTATCAACATGTGAAAAATTGGAAACAGTTTGTACTCCCCATAAAACTGTCAAATACCTTTCAAGAGCAGTTATTTCAAAAGTGAATCTTCTATCTATAGAGTCAGTCATTTTCCTGTACAACAACACAAACAATTGTTATTCAGTGATATAATGTTAAATACCAAATTGAAGTCTTACATGTACATTAACTAGATCATAACATTACCACAGAATCCAGTGGATTGCACTTTGTCAAGTTACTCTACCTCTAAAGTGTTGAACAGAGTTTGGTGTTCAACTATTGTTTATGATTTCTGTGTAGTACTGACATAGCCATCCATTTTTTACAAATGCAATAAAAGAAGATTGACATGGAATATTTATTATTTGCAGTCTATCTCAAACATGACAAGAATTCTGCTGAACCAGTGGCACAACTACACTCTAAATTTTTGTGAGTAACTTATGCTATGTCAACCCAAATTATCAACAAAACGGTTTTTTTTTACCTGACACACGATGTAACAACCATTGTGTCTGTTGATGCATTCTGAAATGCAAGATTTCACAAGTGATTCATTTCTAGCCAGCTAAATAAGAATTATGCATCATGTGGCATACAGCACAGAAAGTAATGCAATGTGCACATGACAAACATGAAAAACACCATGGACATGAAAAAAATATGCAAAAAAACCTGTTTCCAGATTTGTTATCTAGCTGGTCACTGTGTGAGTTCGTAATATAACTGGGGTCAAGTGTAACTGTATCTTCACCATCTTTGGGTACATTAAGAACTCATAACCTGACCATTTCCCAATTGACTCTCAGCTCAGTTGGTAGAGCACTGCACTGGTATAGTACTAAGGTCACGGATTCAAATCCCATTTAAGGCTGAATTTTTTTTCAGGCTTTAATTTCACAGTTGCTTAAAGTTATGTATAAAAGATCATGAAACTGTGTTAATCAATCATGCAGTTCAAATATTTGATCTTTCACTTGTTAAGTATCCATCTGTTGTCAGCTTGCTGATAACAAAATAAGCCAAGTACAAAATTTGCACACATTAAAAATGAAAATAAAAAATTATTGAACACCTACCAGTCTTCCCTGCGTTTGTGTGTACGGGATCATTGTTAAAATCTTGTTTTCCTTTGTATACATACAAAAATGTTTATTCCAAGTGTATGTACCAAGGCTGCCTAAAATAACAGCATAAAAAGCAGA
>OMLO01005670.1_pt1 | contig 10498 bp, 4 predicted proteins | sample 1674811 | NCBI WGS metagenome assembly OMLO01 (sample SAMN06265003, study PRJEB25207) | coral metagenome | isolation source: Coral host | place: Mexico:La Bocana,Puerto Morelos, Mexico | collected 2008-11-13
TTTAACGGGAGCCTGGTAGCTAAAAATCGTGACAATCGAAAGGGACCCTTGTATTTACGCCCTCCTCGATGACAATGTTTCTATCTGTCGTAGAGTTTGTTTGTTTAAGCTGCTGCGACAATCAGACAAAGCAAAGGGAAGATGCAGAGAAAAAGGGGATGAAAGAGGAAGGAAATGAAGAATCGGTTACTTGGGAAAAAGAAGCCACAGCATCTGTGTATATTGTTAAGCGTGTCCAGACGGGAAGGATTTTCGGTCAGGTGAGATCTCATGCTATACTTAACATTGGTTCACTTTGCTTTGCTTGGACATCAAATACCAACGCAATCGCTACAAACTTTAGCTTGAGTGATTTTTCGCTTTTCTAATTATTATTCCGAAGTGGATAATTGTGTTTGTCGGGCGCAGTCGGGCGCCAACACGCTTCGATTAGCGAGCATTCACTTTGAACCCTTCGAACAAGCAAAGCTTTCTACCTTTAACTTTTCATTTTGCTAGGAAGAGTCAAACGAGTATTCATCATTTTCGAACAACTGACTGGCAGGAATGGCCTCTGTATACATAATAGTACACCTAGTACTGCAAAGGTGCGTGACTTGTCTCAAGAACGTTCTACTTCCGCTTTCGCTTGACTAAATCTCGTATATTCTTTTCGATTCTTTTGATGCTGGGGAAAATATCGCTCCCGTTCTTCTGAGAAATATTTTTACGGGTCACGGGTGCATTTTTCAGTTTTTTCATGTGAGACATGGGGTAGTAGTCGATCGCAGACCCAATTAAAATGCCACGAAATCGGTACAAGCAAAAGAGATTGTCAGTGAAGCTTGAGAGTGTAGGGCACTGTTCGCCGTCTATTACTCCGCACACGTGCGATGTTGTCCATGTTCGGAAATCAAACAGTAATAGATGTTTTAGAGCACTTTTCAATGTACCTTTTTCGTTTGGCTTTTAAAGCGGTTTGAGATTGGCAGAGTAGTCTACCAACAAGCCAGAAGAGCGAACTGAAATCGCGAGTCTGACGAGACGGCAGCTGTATAGCGCCTTTATGCAGCAGGTTACCAAGAAAAATCATCTCGAATTTACGCAAGTGATCATTCCGGGCAGTGAGATTTTTCACCATATTAGGATGTTTTCGGACGTTGTTGATATTTGGGATGAGCTAATCAGAACACTATTTTCCTTTGGGGCATCAAGAGGCTTCAAAGCCTTGAACAAGTTCATTCAAGGTTGTTTTTCAGTGTTCAGTCGTTCGGGAGTGGATACATTACATCGGTGATTTTAACCTGGGCAACTCAGGTTAAACTCAGGTTACGTTTATTTGCCCAGGTTGGGTTAGATTTATTTGCCCTAGATAAAACTTGATTTCTTAAATCGCATAATTGATGAGACTCGACTTGTTTTCTGGAGTCAACTCGAGTTTTCACCCGGTACACCAAATATAAAATCACTAGTTCAAGTCACTTCCTGATTTAGTGCTCCGTCTTGTTACATCCAAAAATGTTTAGAAAACCACAAGCAAAAACGTCTCCGCAACGTCTCTGTAACGTCTCTACCACGAGGCCGTAATTTACAATTACAAGGGTCAATCCTTGCTCTATATAGCTCTAAGGTTAAGGATTTTTTAATGAAATGATATTGTAAGGGCTTGGAAGGGATTTAATTTAATGGATGGATTAGATTAGATTTAATGGTATATCATTTATATATTTCATTATTAATTTATCTTTGTTCACATTTTTTTGTTATCTATTATTATATTTTGGTGATCTGTTTATATATGGGGTCCCGGACTCCCTTACGGATTATCCATATGGCATATTATTAAAATTATTTTTTATAGTTAAGTAAAACAATTCGTCTACTACAAAACCTAAACATTATTTAGAATCGCTTGGCATTTCTGAACAAATATTTACTTATGCTATCGTCTAAATAAAGAAGTAGAACTTCCTTCTCAAAATCGCCTAAATCAAAATTTCTCATATTTTAAAAATTTCAAACAAATTTAAATTCTACCGAAAACCAATCCATGTCTGTCCTTTCTTTGGCAATCATTCAGTACACCTACATATGTAATAAAAAGCTTGCTAAACAACAATTGTTCTCGTCAACAATTCATTCGCTCGCATTTACCGATAGGTATAATTAGTTGGTTAGAAATTGGTTTGGTTTCCGTTCTAGGACACTCAATTAAAACCGCTCTACAGACATTTAAAATTTTATTTATCTTTGCACTATTTTTCAGTTGTCGTCTCTGTATGTTTTGTTTCCTGTGACCGAGGAGCACAGGAAACTCCACCGCCGCATGCGTTTACTTGCCTCTCTTTCGAGCTGAATTGGCATCACACCAATTTTATACGCAAGAACCGCGTCCATTACGGTGTTTTTGAATGGCAAGTGTCTTCTTTGATCTCTGTCATACCATCAAATTCTCTTTCACACTGTTAAGACTGAGAAGCGCAGATCTACCCTTGCTGTGTTAGCTTTAGTTTTGCCGGCTCTATCCATATCAGCTGGCTCATTGTATCAAGAATCACGTGCAAGGAGCTCTAACCAATAAGGTCGAACAGTCAAGCAATCCTAAACAAAATCAGTGTCAATCGTTACATTTCTTACGTATTCAATTTTTCCCGCGCCCGGCACGGGCTACATCAGTGGCTTTGTTTTGTATTTGCTGTGATTGACCATTGCGATAACTTTGGTTTTAAAAATCTGTTCTATATATGTACCAGGAAGCTACGCCATCGATATCCAGTGTATTAATATATCTCTCGTTTAGTACGCGCGCTGTGATTGGTCAATTTAGCGGGCCGTACAGTAGTGTACGGCCCGCTAAATTCAAAAGTTTGTTTTAGTTGCCATGCAAAATTTCTCTTTGAACCCAGAGATATAATAAATATCTTACTAACCTCGTTTTCTCGGTCCGTACTGTAAGTTACGGATCCTCGTCTTTTCCGCTCGGATTTATGGACCAAGCGCGCAGCACGCGGGCCATAAATCCGAGCGGAAAAAAACTCGGTCCACAACTTACAGTACGGACCGAGAACTCGATTAGTAAGAGGTATGTTGAACCCCGCCTTACGGCCACCCCGCTTTACACATGCAGCCACCTCGTTATTACGACCACCTTGTTATTCTAACCCGAACAAAAGTATATAAAGAACCTTTTTATACGGCCACCCCTCAGTTTTTTATGCTGCATGATTTTTGTGGCCCGTTGGTGCGGACTGGATTCACAGTTTTATATGTAACTACTAGTGTTTTATTCTCGCAGACTGTGCAATCATAAGGATGATCGTTTCAAACCGAGATCAAAACTTCTCTGATTGTTTTCGTTAGCGTGTTTTTTTCTTTCTCTATCGCCAGGTATGAATCACACAGACCACTGCAGCCAACTCCAAGATTTTCTCCTTGACAGCATGTCGTCCTCTTCAGCGATAACCCAGAAAATGGATGTCATAACGACGACTCTTTATATAGGTCCTGGATCAGATTTCTGGAGTCTCAGTTATAAGTTACCTTTGCTGCGATTTCTCACGCCCCAGGTAACATTTCAGTTCACTTCTCTATCAATTTAAAAACACTTCATTACTTAATTGGAAAAATACTTTGACCCATTCTCAGCTAAGTATCAGTTAAACTCCATAAAACATGCAGAACAAAACGCAATGCACACGGCAGTGAAAAACGCACAAATATATCGCAATATTCAGCAATATTGCTTTATGTTTACATGCAAGAGCTTCTATATTGTCTGTCAGTTAGGCCTACTATGCATGATTAATTATCTTCTCGTTTTGCGCCTCGCATTCAACACGTACCGCGTAATACAGTTCTCTCAAAATCAACACCACCAGAATTTGTACAAACCAGCGATATCATGTTAATAATAAAACGCTAAATGGTTAATGGTTAAAATGGCTAAATGGTTGTTTCCTACCTTGTAAGTTATCTCTTGAAAGTTATTACCGTTGTTGTCCCTGTGGGACTCGTGAAAAGAGGTATTAAACACACTCAATGGTGCACAAAAACGCTGAAGTGGTCCAAGATATCATGTAATATGCTACGATACGATAAGTGGCTGCAATATATCTGTTACCAAAATAAGCTGACTAGTACTTATCTTCAGTAAAGGAAATGAGTTTCTTAGGCTACTGAATAAAACCAGCCAAACACGACTTTTTCCCGTACACTCGGTCGACATGACATTTTTGTTCCAAATTTGCGACTGGTAGAAGGCGTAAATACGTTTGTCCTGATAACCGTCCGCTGGAAAGTGTCATGACTTAATTTCGTTTTACCGACTTGTGGTTGGATGCTTTCTGTGCAAAAGAACACCACTTGACTCCGTTCTTTAGAGTGCTAGGATGCTTTAATTACATAGCCCAATTGTTTATTAATCCTGGTAACCAAACAAATGAAACAATCACTTCGTGGCACTGAATGAGATACAATCAAGATTACCGATATTGTACGCCTAAGCTATTTGCAAATATGTACCAACAAAATCTCGACGATAATTTGCATGTGGTCGGACAAGAAACAATAGTGCATAAAGTGTTCAGTACATCAGGCACTTTGAGCATGTTGCTTAGAAGACGAGCTATCTGGAACGTTTGTAAAAGGGTTTGAAGTGGCTGAGTTGTTGTCTAATTCCCACTGGTGGGCTAGCTTGTCAGATAGCAAGTACAGCTTAAAACGTTCTTCAGCTGGAACACGGATCAACAATGTCGGCGAAGGGAAAAGGCGCCAGAGACAAGAGTCTCTCAAAACTCGGTAATCGTATGATAACGACGATGTTAAAGAACGAGAAATTAGCTGAAAAAGAGCTTGAAAAAAAGATGAAAGCTATCAAAGACTTGGAACGAAAGTCTATGGTGAAAATATGCGAAACTTCACTCGATGTGAAGTATGACATCCGACGAAATAGGAACACACAGGATATGGAAGAACAACTCGCCGAAGAGAATTTGAATGCCAGTTTTAACCAGGCAAGGATGTTACGTTCACCGAGTGCATCTCGTAGGGGGAGTTTAAGGCCATTGTCACCCAAAGAAGACGATTTAGATGAAGCAGTGTCCATTATTAGCCAAGAGACTTCTATGTCTACGAATCCATCGATTTTGATCAATAATGAAAGAAAGGAGAACGACTACGAACAAGACCCAGACAGCAGACGCTCATCACTTGGAATTGTGACGACCGATGCGCCATCTCCGTTAACGCCTCCGGACGAGCCGCCTGCAATAGACGAGACAGAAGAACAGAACGTGCTGAAAGTGTTTTCTCAAAGCTCACGCGGTTCTCGTAGAAGGCGCACAGCCCCAGAAATAGCAGATCTCTCGCCGAAGCTTCTCATTCAGTTGGCAAAAAGTTCCGCGGTGGGTAAAAGACGAGGGTCCACGCACGATGCGAACGAGGGTGAATCATCGGATCCTGCTTCACCAGCGTCAACGAGATGTGGATCGGTGACGGCAGAATTCACACAATCGAAAGGAGAGAAAGAGAAAACGAAGGAGTCAAATGGCCAGGAACTGAATATTTCGCCTTCTTTGCGGAAAAGTGGCTCTGCTGTAGTGGCAAACGCGTCTGGCGACTGTGGATTGAATTCTCCATCAGGTACTCCTCTCCTTCTTCGCAGACGAGGGTCTTCCTCGGTTACGAATTCCAAGAATTCCCTGTCACTGGAATTGAGTGAAGCTCACTTAAAGGATAAGATCTCGGAACAAGCCCAGTTATCACCTCGATTGAAACAACCCATTTCACCCTTCCTTGGAAGAAGAGGCTCCGGAGTCGCAGCCACTCTTCGTCCTATATCCGGCCAGCCTACAGATGTTGCGCCAGAGTCGATGTTACCAGATCTGAACGGTACAGGGCTTACCAAGAGGCCATCTTCTCCTTCGATGCGACGGTCTCCGATGCGAAAGACCTCCTCCTTAAATCGACCCTCCACCGCGAGGTTATCAGCGGATGGTGCCATCGGAGATGCACAGTCAGGGGATCTTCCGGGCACAGGAGAGTACGACTTGGGGCGGCGACGTGGGTCCAGGCCCGTATCTGCAAGGAGTTGCCATTCAAATCCTCCAGGAGGTCTACATTTGCCGCTAGACAGGATACCAGGTAATTTGGCGAGTCGTCGAGGGTCAGAAGTTTCTTCAATTGATTTAAACACTCTATCACCGACTTCACCTTTGAGAAAAGCCATGGAGGACCCTCAAGCCACCTTGAACCCTGCTCCGGTATCTCCTAGTGTTTACCGGAGGCATTCGGGGACAGTAGAGGCTTTGCAGGGTCGCGTGGACGACTTTTTGAAAACGTTAGCAGCAAAAAGTAGTTGAAATGGAGAAAAAGACAAACAAAACCAATCCATTCTCCAAAACAAATAAATTTTGATATTTTGGTGGTTTAGTTCAGATGTACAAAATTGAAACAAATAGTTTTGTGGATAAAATGTCTCCTGCTCCTTGCTGTTCCAGATGGTTGATCACACCAATTTAATTTTATAATCCTTATTCAGTTTGTTTATTTATATTTGTTTAAGACAGCACTTTTCATTGCGTATCGAATATTACAGCCTTTGCGAGGCCCACTATCGGCATTTAGAACAGAGCGGTCACCATCACCATAACATAAAAGGTCACGAAAGCCAGTGACCTTAACTTAAGGCTTTTCGGTAAAACCACACTTGTATTCATGTGAATGCAGTGAAAAACAACTCATAAAATATGGTTTCTTGTCTGTCATCATTTAGTATTTTGACATTTGTCTGAGTTCTTTTAACGGAATGCTTCAGAGCTCTATTAACGAAATGCTTCATTTGAATTCAATTTAAAAAAATCCTAAAAAAGGAATGAGAAACCACATCAATAATTATATAATGTTGACAGCTTGTTAGCAGCTACTGTATGCATAAGCGTCACGATTAAGTCGTTATGAACTGCGCTATTTGCACTTGTTCTTGTTCAAAAATGCGGAAGATACGGCATTACACGTTTGACAATATTGTTCGTGAACTTAACTAAGATTAAGAGCAAGCTCAAACAAATACGTTTCCCCATTTGTCCAAGATATATGTACATCATGAAAGCTCCCTTAGGATTTAAAAATCCATTAGAGGGTTTTGTTTTATGGCAGTAAGGCAATTACAGGACTACAAGCAATTCACTCTAGCATCATCTCTGACGTAGAGCGCGTCTATGACGACAACTGTTCATCGACTGGCACGTCTTCGTGAACTGTACGTCAACAGCTGAATCATCAGTATACATCAGCATGATATATAAATGGTACTACGTTAGCGATAATGCTGGGTTAAAGAAACACTTACGCTAAAACTTGTCGAAAGTTGTCGTGACGTGCAGAAAAATAAGTCCTTTCAAATGCCAAGTCCACCGAGACGTTTTACATAGACGTTTCGAGTGATGTTTAAAATGATTTAAGCAAGTGAGTCTGGTGAAGACTGTTGTCAGTGAAATTACAACTGTTAAAGCAAACAAAAGTAATGTAAATACAGACTTGATATGATCACGTGACATAAATCATCCTCACTGAACAAATGCCGTAATACGCGAGCATTCGATGAACGTGTTTGAACAATTGTTTCAATTTGGCAGTCAGAGGAATTTTGTATATTCAGTTATTTCCAAACTGAACCTGAATGTAGTAATAATACTATCGTAGTGATTCGATTTAGCACCCACTTTGAACATGGTCCTGTTACGGTTAAGCGCCCCTATTCCAATTAGCGCCTCCCTATTTCGTAAGCCGAAGTATTTCGTTTTCTTCGCAATAAATTAAACCCACTGTAGCTGGTGTGTCTTGCATAATGGAGGCACATGATTCCCGTCTTGCATACGGCTGGCGCGCCTGAAATCAGGTTTCAGATAGCGAGAAAAACTGCAATGTCCTGACGTCAATGTTTGTTCACAGAAAGGCATTGCAGTCGGGCAACTTTTCTCACTAGAATCGGCATTTACAAGTGAATATATGAAAGACCAAATATTTAAACTGCGGACAAAGATAAGAAGACATGGTTGATCATCACAGTTATACACAACTTAAGCAGTTGTGAGATTAAAGCCTTCATAGATTTCTGCGCAGTTCAAATACAGCTGTAAGTGGTCTTTCACATATTCACTTGCATTCCTCATCGTGTACTGGTATATTATTATGAACTCACAACGTGACCAGCGTCCTTGTAAAAAGGAACGAGGCTGGAGTGACCCGAGGTGTGCACTGCACTACGCAAATTTTTCCCGGTTATCAGCAACCTTATGCTGGCCGCCAGATCACCAATGGATCGCTGACCGAGCAGCCCGTAAAGCCTCGGTACTAGCTTGATACTTAGCGCTACATTGTGGCTCGGACTTTGATCACTCACAAGTGTTAAGGCGAGGCTATTGATTTCGATGCTTGATCCTACATTCCAAGGTTAGCGCTTATTTCTCAGTCCGTGGTCTTTTGGCGAGGTAAGGATATTTCTAACCAAGTTAACGCAATTACTTCCACTTGTAATTTTTCCCATATTGAAAAAAGCGGGGTTAACTCGTAAAAAAGCCGGCTTTCTGTCGTTATCGATTGGCCTTTATTATTATTTTCATAATTACGGAGAAAAAAAAATCACCAAAAATGTGACCTCTGGCTTATCATCTGGTCGAAAAACGCTCGAGTGAGCTAAACAGTAATTTTTTCTACTTCCTGATGAAACAATTTTATTTCAAGCTGTTTCTTCATTACAATTGAGTCAATCCAACCTTTCTAGGCTCTTATTTATTTTTACAGTCATCGATCGCAGTAATTTTTTGCAAGAAAATACATCTTTTAACCTAGATCTCTCTGAAAGTTGCGGATAACATGACCAATTTTTTGTGCGGCAAGTAGCGGATACCTTTTGCAGCATCTCTTTCGGTCGCGGTTTCCGGAACTTTTTGAAAAAAAATATTTTGAACACGAAACAAAATGTAAATGAAACACATATTGAGCCAAACCCACTTTTATCCGATCTTTTAATGTCAGCATTACATATGGAATCTAATTTTCGTACATAACTTTACCAGTTGTGATCTGCGTTTTACCTCGAAAAAATAAATCGATTTTTCCTGTTGACATGCTTTTGTCAAACGAAAAAAAAATGGTAGAAGGGGCCAAGGTCCTTGTGTGTTAGCTGCCGTTTAAGATAAAGGGATTTGCGGATGCATAACAAGCCCTTCGGAGTAAATGAATAATAAAGCGACCAATGGTGTAGAAGTAATAAAATTAACAATTAGTTCATTTCAACCCGGATGGTTTTAATTGTGGCTCTTTGACACGCGATCCAATAAGCCTGTACACCAAATTAAATTTTCACAGTTTTTCTGCAAAATTACACTCATAAAGTAAAAGGTAATTTTGTTAGTTTTCGTCGAATCTGTAAAAACATGAAACACACCTTCGCAGAGTACCCTCATTTTAGCGCTAAAATGAAGAAATGAATGTTTTAATATCTATAGATAATGAAATTTTCTTCCGAGTGTCGAGCATTAGTTTTTCTTTGGTGGGAATGCGATGGGCTTGTCAAGAACTGTTCAATCACCATGACTTAAAATTAAACGAGACTTATTTATTTCTCAAACATTTCCTAAATGATGCAGTCCATTAAAATCGAGGTTTCACTGCGAGTGTAATCTATCAGTTATAATTTGAAGGATTACAAAAAAAATTACGCGCGAAGAGAGAGACATGCATGAAGCGCTAAATTTTCAATATGAAGTTGATTATGGTTGAATTCCGCTGACCGAGCTGAGCGCTGTGCCGAAATGTGGATAATGAACCAACGAGATGCGTGTTTGAAAAGTCGATTAGATAAGCAGAATACATAAATATACAATTTTAAAACGAAATCTTCGCAGAAAAAATAACTTTAATCATTCAGCATTGTAGTACCACAGCAGGAAATTGAACGAATACGAAGGCGAATGATTCTTCTTATTTTGCCGATTTTTACGGTAGATCAATTCGTCAGCCTCACTGTTTTCATTGCGTGAGTCGGTTCGTTACTCTCTAAATGTTTTATTTTTGCAGCTGTTATCGAGTTTATGTCAATGCTTTTATCGACCTCTTACAGCGATCTCTGACAGCTAGGCCCTGATTTAATGAAAGAAATTGTGGATTGATTAAATTTATTGCTAAAACGTATTTTGCAAAATTATTATTTTAGTTGGATTTTCGTTTCACCCTATTCGAACGTTTAACTTATGGCACATACAGTGCACAGCTATAGTCATTTTAAAAACCGGATGACTTCTTGATCGCTGCTTGAGGTAAAAAGGATTTACAATTTGTTATCAATCAACTCGTTTGTGATCAATCCATCGAGTTTTTTTTTTTTTTCACTCGTTGTCTTTCAAATGTAAATCGAAGATAACAGGTGGCACTTTGGAATTCAAATCCTCGCGGGAACACTTGAAAAATTGAAAAATACCCCTCAGTTTCAAATTAGATTTATCTCTCGATATTTGAG
>OMLO01005671.1_pt1 | contig 10498 bp, 4 predicted proteins | sample 1674811 | NCBI WGS metagenome assembly OMLO01 (sample SAMN06265003, study PRJEB25207) | coral metagenome | isolation source: Coral host | place: Mexico:La Bocana,Puerto Morelos, Mexico | collected 2008-11-13
ACCCAAATTTTTTCCGGGTGCCCCCCCCCCCCCCCCCCGGGGGTGCAAGTGTAGTTTTCCTCCAGCAGAACTTGAGTACAGGTAATGCCAATTTTGGTCAAAGGTGATAACGTTAAAAATGGAACAAAGGCCAACGCTCGTTACGGCGGGCGGTTACGTCCGACACAGGCGTCTATGAGCTACTAAATGTTTGATCATTGGATTTCTTTTTTCAGTCTTTAATGGTGCGTGATGTTGTGCGAGACTGTCTGGAAAAAGAGCCATCGGATCGCACAGAAAGTGACATCCGTGAGTTGTCTTACTCTAAGTGTATTGCACATTTGTTAGAATTGTTCTTTAAAATGCGTCACGCCGGAATGTATTTGACGAACTTTATGTATTTTCTTTCTTTTGCAGAGGCTTTATTGGATTTCATGCAACATCTGCCAGTAAGTTTTTGTTTCTTTGTATAAAGACAAGACTACCTTTTACATTCAGACGCATTACTGACAACTAAATGAATTGTCTGTTTTTGTTCGTTAGTAGCTATCACCTATATTAGACTGAATTTGCTGCAATCAGGAAATACCTTTTATCTATATCAATCTTATGAGAATCCATAATAAACGAGACAATTTAAGGTAAAAATGCTTCCTTCACCCTCTCTCCCGAAAAAAGAAAGTTAGAGTCACAGTGTCTGCCTTGACAAATGGGTCGATGGCACATCTGAAAATAAATACAGCCGGGATGACATGTCCCATGTTTTTGATTTACAACATTCTTTATCCTTAGGAAACGAAAATCATTACTTTGCGATTCTCTTAGATTTTTAAAGATGAACCTCTTTAGGCTGTTGTTTCGGGTTGTGAATGTGCTTTTAATGTATTGACAGGTTATTGGTTTGCGTTTAATTCCAAAGAAAATTACTGATCATGCTGATGTTTCCACATTCAGGCTTTTGCCAACATGACCATGAATGTCCGGCAAGAGCTGTGTGCTGTTATGGTGTTTGCTGTGGTGGACAAGGCAGGATCAACTGTCATGGAGAATGAAGAGGAGGTTTGTACAGGTTCAGTTCGAGAAAGAGACTGCTAGGTGTTATCTCCTAGTAAATAAGCGAGAAACAGGAATTAAATCGAGGGCAACAAATATCCGGCAAATAATAAGAAGAGAGTCGCATGTTCCCCCCGTTTCCATTGTCTTACAAGGACCGAGTGAAAAGAAGGGCTGCTCGGTTTCTGTGTATTGAAATGAGAGACATCTGACCAACTGAAACAGGTGAAGAATAATCCTGGTTTTAAAAGGAAACTAACTGCAGAACCACACTATGGTTTTCTTGTTATACTACCAAATTCTCTAAACTAGCATTAAAAGAAATGTAATAAACTCAGTAAAGAGAATCGCTCTTTGAATCTATACAATGACTTTGCAGCTGGACTCCTGGTGCGTAATTCTCAATGGCTCAGTGGAGATTCTTGTTCCCGGGGAAGAGCCCCTTACACTGCATCTGGGAGACAGTTTTGGCGTTGAGCCTACTCTGAAAAAGATGCGTCATAGAGGAGTCATGAAGACTCGCGTTGATGACTGCCAGGTAACTAAAGATGATCAGCTTTGAGAGTCTGAGAGCAAAACAGTGGGATTCCACAGTGATTCCACTGTTCAGAGTTGATAACAAAGCCTCAAATAGCCTTGACCTGGATTTTTTTCTTTAATTTCAGTTTGTGTGCGTGGCGCAGGCAGATTACTACAGAATTTTGACTCAAGGAGAGAGAAGCATTCAATGTATCGAAGAGAATGGAGAGGTTGTCATGGTAACGGAGTTTAGAAAAACTGACGGAGGAAGTAGGCAGGGTCACGTGGTCATCAAGGTTGGTCACCTAGCAACAGTCAATAGTTTTTCGTTGATTCTTCAGTCTTTGCGAGGTACATCTCCAGGGTGGAGACGGGCCCTGCTTGTTTAACAACATGAGAAACTGCAGTAACTTACAAAACTGGTTCCTCGTTTTGTATTTTGTTTTATAAATGGCATGAATAAAACAGAAACAAACAAAAACAAGTCTTGCACTGTTGTGGATTGAGTTGAATTTCTGAACTAAGTCATCTTGTGAGATAAAGAGCAAAGGGGAAAGTACATAGTGTTGTATGAAAAGGAGACTTTGCGCATTTTACTTTTCACTACTTGACAGTTTCTCTTACAGTACCCATCCCCACCCTAAAGTTTAAATAGCAACCCTCAAAGAATTAGCAAAGAGTCACCTGGTATATATGGCTGTCAGCGTTATGATCCACGAGGATATTTACCCCCAATCTCGTCTGGATTTGAATAGGATTGCAACTCTTGAAACAAGAGACAAGGAATACTTTTTATCTTGTGTAAATTCTATTTTGTTTGTTTTCAGGCAACCCCTCAGAAGCTGATAAGTCATGTAGTCGCAGACCACTCGGCAATTGACCCAACGTACGTGGAGGATCTGTTACTGACGTACAAAACCTTCTTAGATCGCCCGTCGGAGATTTGCAGTCAGTTACTAAACTGGTTCCTTGAAAGACGTTTCAGAGACAAGGTAAGACTTCTTTTAAGGTTGGATGATCTAGAAGGCGGAAGTGATTTTGTTGTTGTTGTTCATAATTTGATTTTATTGATCGGGGCTTGATTGGTTGACAGTTAATCAACTCACGCTTGATTGGTTGTTGATTGCAGGTGACGCGCGCAATGCTTCTCTGGGTCAATAATCATTATGGTGACTTTGAAAGGGACGCGGTTATGGAGGATTACCTGGAGACCTTCGAAAAGGGCCTCGAACTACAGGTGAGCAGAGGAAATGTGGCTTGTCGTAAGGAGTGTTCCTTCTTGTGTGTAACTGCAGAGTCCAGATATTCATTTACATGTAGTCAATGAAATCGCTCTACGTTTTTTTCCTACATCTTAACGAACCTGTTTGAATTTGTTGCAATGTCGTTACAATGTAATGACGTGAAACGTTGTCGCGGTGACAGACTGGCCTGCCAATCAAAGGAAAGCTCGAGAGTGCTCGTGCTTTCTTTTTATTGGTTCTAGATACTATTCGAAAAGTGTATGAACCTTTGCAAACTCACACAGCGCTCGTTCGTTTAAGAATATGTGTGATGTCCAAATGGTCGGTTAAACAATTGCACGAAACTATGTTCATTTTTCACCCATGAAGAACATTTAACTTGTTTCAAGTGGTATACTACTTGCGTACGAAACCATTACAGAAATCAGCCATAGTAAAATCTAGAGCCTTATGATTTCAGAGCTGTTTTTATTCGCATATTCTTAATATGAACAGAAGTTACCTTAATACAATACGCTTCTTCATAACTAGATACAGGTGAACTTAAAATAGCTTTACGGGCCTGAAACGTTTCCGAAGCTTTCGAGAAACGGTCCCCAGGTCAGAAATGTAAAAGACGTCTGAAACTTGACAACTGATGTTAACTTCGATAAGGTTTTTTTTCCAGTAGGGTTAGTGTTTAAATTGCGGTAATTACTATTAATTATTATTCTATTCGTGCGTTTGTCTCTTACTATAATTCACATTCATAGCAGAATTTAGCCGGGTTTGTCGTTTGAAACCGTCAGGAAAGGCAATAAAAGCTGAACCCGGTCGTTATAACAGGCCTTGATTTCTTTTCCACGGGACTGCCGGTGTTTTGGTTTCTTAATAAAGAGTAACCAAGATTTTGAGTATCATTGTAATCGCGTTTTTTTTCTCTCTGTCTTTTTCCTTCAAACAGCAAATGAGTGGTCAGCTTGGACTCTTAAACATAGCATGCGCAGCTAAAGCAAAGTCTCGCCGTATCACAATGGTAGGTTCCTTCGTTTTTTTTAGATTCCCATTGCTCCAACTTCTGGATATGTAGTAACGTTTGCTCGTGTATTCTTCATGTATTTTCAGGATCGGTCCTCGAGAGATATGCCACTCGGTTTCACAATTGCCGGTGGCAAAGAATCTGGTTTTGGGATTTTTATATCTAAGGTAAGAGACTCTTCGCTCCTTGTTGTCTCCTTTTGTTTCGGCGGCCTCTTTTTACCTTGGGTGCAATACGAGCAATACGGTTTAACCAATCAAAGAAAACATGCTGTAATTTAGCCAATCAGGAGCATATCTAAAACCACTCGTGACTTTTCCCGCGCCTGGCGCTGGCTACAAGTTTTTACTTTGAGTTCTGATTGGCTTATTGCGCTCTTTCCATTATTTATGATTGACCAATGGGATGAAGTTAGTCTTGTTTAGAGCGGTTTCCAATTGAGTGTCGTTAAAACAAATTACATTTATCTTCCAATTAGACTACTCATCCAGGGTGAAACCAAAACCGTAACTAAAGCAATTGCCTGATTTTTGGACCAAAAATAGAGTTTAGCAAAAGTAAAAGCAAACATAGGTTATATAGATATGTCTTCGTTTTAAAAAAAATTAGGTTATGTTAGTACTTGGCGTAAATTCCTCTCCTTGCTTCAATTTTGTTTTCATTCTATTTCCTGTTTTCAGGTTGAGGAGGACTCTAAGGCTTTAGAAGCCGGTGTCAGGCGAGGGGATCAGGTTGGTAGCGTTTTTTTAACTGCCTCGTTCAAGATTAAAATATGCTTTTGTGCATTGTAAGGTGAGGATTTATTTGTCTTTGCAGGTTCTTGAAGTTAATGGAACAAACTTTGAAAACATCTCGTATATAAAGGTAAGCATTGCCAAAAAATACATAATGAAATGAAATAACGCGGTATTTAACAGTATAATGCTCCCACAGTTTTGAAGCATTTCCTCGTTGTTACTTTAACAAGATACTTCTCCTTTTATTAGCTCTGTCATTTTTGCGATATAAAAAAATTGTCTTTAAAATAACAAAAATGGTATGTGGTATAAGGACACCAAGTAAGGAATATTGAAGCTATAAGAAACATGAATGAAAGACCTGGGACGAATGATACGGATTTCGGGCGCCGATCTTCAAAAACTATGGCTAAAATTATCAAGATTCATTGGCCGTGGCTAACACTCTTTAAAAAGTATATTAGTGGATACATTTTCCGGATTTATCTTATTTAGGGTATTCGAATTCGTGTGTGTTTGCATTAAAAGGGTATTCAAATTTCCATCAATTTCCTGACACACGTCGATAATCCAGGTTGTTCGGGTACATTCATTCGGGGGTCGGTTACCATGCGGGCAAAACAGAATCGAGGATCATGTCAACATGAATTATTTATACTAACTCGTGTATACTACTAAACTATGTACAATTACATTATCTACATACAAAGGTTCAAGAGTCGAAATCTTGGCCAAACCGAGACACCTTTATTTTGGATTCATCCGCGTGTGTGAAAGCGGCAAAGCGAATCCGGTACCAAAAATAGATCTGCCACGAACCCGGAAAAACATCCTCATGTGTAAACCTAGTCTATAGCAGTCTGGCGTACTTGCTCCTTACTTCAATCGTTTCTTTAGTTTTCTACAGCCTCTATAAGAGATACTTCTCATCTTTAAGAAGGAAAGAATGTGTCTGCGCTTATAAGTGCAGCTGTAGTCGTCCAAACAGCGGAGTTTGAATTTCATTTTTGTTTGTTCCTGTTTTTTTATTCTAGGCACGAGATATTCTTTCCAGCGCTATTCACGTCTCGTTGCTAGTCAAGCAGAATATGCCAGGTTGGTGCAACGCTTTCTCTTATCAGTGCCATGATAAAAATATTAATTCTTGTTACTGTTTGTCATAAATTTCCCTTTAGATTGTTAGGAAATTTTCGTAGTACATGAGATCTTTCAGCGTAGATAAAAAACAACGCAAATTTTCCACCGGAGCACGTTTCTTGCTATTTTGTTTTTCACGGTTGACAAACTCTTGAAAGTAATGTAGTGTGTCTTTCCCACGGGTAGAAGTTTTTTCCAAAACAGTTAAAATAGGTTTCCTGTAATATTAGCCTGTCATGCTATAATAGAGTAACCAATTAACTCAACGTGAGTTACAGCGCACGCATGATTTCCCGCGCATCTTTGAACAATTCATGTTTGCGAGGCGCGTTTGCACATTTCAATTCAATTCAATGAGTGGTGATTTCAATCGTGCTTGAAACTTTTTAATTGTGCAAACGAGCCTTCGGTTTCTCTTCCGGTGCTGAGTAGATAATTGTTCTTTTGTTTTTCGCGGTCACATAGATCAGTTCTATAATTATTTCTGTTCAGTAAGAATCGCTGTGATTTCAAGCGCCGTTCGTGTAGCGACTCGCTACGAATTTTTTTTTTTACATTTCGTCAAAAACGTTCTTTTTTTAATTATTTTACTCCCTTTGCGCAAAACGATTTTACAAAGAGGAAGTGAAATATGCTGTCCCCCGCTTCCCTCTCAAATGATTTTTCTGGAAATGTTTTGTCACGCTCGAACGAAGCCAGCAGTTCTCTGTGTTTTAATTTTATTGTTATTCTTGTTTGAAGTTCTTATGATTGCCAGATAGGATTCAATAAGACTTTCCTTTACAAAGAAAGCTTTGCCGACTCGGAAGTTGAAACGTCCCGCAAAGCGCGTGATCCAACGAACGAAGAGAAATCCATCTTTGTAAGCGAAATTCTTAAGTCCCGCTTGCAACTTGTTCTTCCCACAGTTTTCAAAGAGATGTTAACAACCCCGCATGGAAAGGATAACTTGAAACTCACGCAAACCAAGGTGAGGACGCTTTTGTTCTCTGCATCTGTTTGCCTGGCGTGACGTGTGTAGATGTGAATGTCAATTTGCTTCCTGATTCATGTTGACTCAAACATGTTTTACATTCTCCGTTTCAACGCAAAACAATTTACGTGCTGTAAGTTGCATGTTTCATTTTCTCATTTCAGTGTTTTCATCCTAACCGCATGCGATACGTGGTCCAAATTCCGCGATATGGCTTCGTTGAATGTATTAAGTTATGTTGGACTGTGCGCACAATATCAGTCGCTTTGTCAGCGAGCTTAACTCCTCTGTGATTTCATCTAGTGTTCTTCTCTGGCGGAAATAGGAACCATGTCTTTGGAGGTAGCGAGATTTAGCTGAAAACAATAAGGCCGTACACAATGATTGATTTGGAATTATCCGCAATAGATTCACATCACGTCTTTGTTAATCTTCATCTAGGACACAGTTCAACGGAGTTCGTCCGACTGCAGCGAAAGGCACAGGACTTTACAGGCTCGTATTTCCGTTCCCGAAATTTCATCAGGTATGGTAATTTAAAGAGAGTCCGAACTGCGAAAATTTCACGAATTGACCTTTCATTAATGAATAATTTGTACTAGTGCTTACGATGATTCATATGTCCAGAGATAAGTTATTATAAGTGCGATACTTTTGTTGTGACGAAAGTAAAACTTGGTGATACACACACTGCAAATTCCGGTAGAAGTGCGCGCATTTTGTGCTGAATGGATTGGTAAATGGATTCATGATTTTTTTTAGTTTTTAGCGTTGTTGCAGGTAAAATCGTTGTAGAATCTAGTTTAGCCGATTAACCTGAAAAGAAAAATGGCACCTTGTAGGAAAGAGCTGCTATTGATACGTAATTTGGAAAGATAGTTCGCAATATTGTAAGTCTTCTCGAACACTAGTTAAATATGTTGGAAAGGGAACTTAGAAAGATCATATTCAAGTTGAATTTCAGTGCAGTGAGAAGAAACGTTGATTGCTAGCCTTGACTTCACTCCGTTAATCTAATCTCTGTTCGCTTTTGTGTTTAGATTCTGTCAAGAAACCAATCCAGGTAAGTTTATTTTAGTTTTGAATATCAATTAAGTTCGAAGCGGATTTAGAAATACTACTTTAGAAATTCTTTGTTTCTCGAGTTGTATTCCTCTACAGAGATATTTTGATGTAGTTGTGCCTTAATTTGAAAACCGCAGCGATTTAAGTTGGCATATTTTTGGTTGAATTGCTAAAAAAACTCAATACTCCAAAAGTGCTGTTTTGCGGTCTATCCAACATGCAAAGATATAAAATGATTTCTTTAGATCTCCGTGTTCTTCAAAAACTTGTCCTTCAATAACGGCGGAGTAAAACTCTAAAATGAGTTCTCATACCCTTACAATAAAACCTTAATTTACTATTTTTCTTTTTGTGTAAACCTAAATTTAGACCTCCACGACAAAACAAAACAATTCGATTGTATGATGGGTAGAAAACACGTTTTATCAAAGGCAGCGGCGGAAGAGAGAAAATAAACCCCTTCAAGTGTCGGATCAAGGTAACCTACAACTTCCACACTGAAGTACATGCGATTCTTTCCAAGTTTTCACCGAAAAAAAAGCACAAATTAGATTTTCCTAAACGAAATACATAGATCTTGTAGTTTCTTGGATGTTGAAATTGATCATTTTTCGACCACTGCAGGGATTTCCACTTGGCTGCGATTTCGGTCTTGGCCGGTTGGTGGAAAAACTGCGAGTTCATTGACTCCTTAAGAGCAAGACTTTTTAAAACTGCAGTTGTTTATTACTTCTAGAAACATAAAATTTTCTGAAGCGACTAACTATGTACCTTTGAGACAAAACGTCCTTAAGATCTTAAAACATTTCGTCATCATTTGGAAGGGTTTGATCTTGAGTACCATAAACTTCAACGTCTGTAATTATTTAACTTTTTGAGAGTAATTTATGTGCCGATAAGGTGTCTGTGGCGAGATTCAGTTATGACATGGTTCGGGAACTTCTTTAAATATATGCTAAGAAAAAGTGCGGTTAAAACATTTTTTTGAAGATAAAATATTGCTGAAAGAGAATGTTAGAACTTGGACCAAACTTGTTATGGTTGTATGTCGGTGACGTCAAAGGCCTTGGTGTCCTGGGTTCATGACAACAGTGACGTCACTTGTGTGATATCGCTGTGCGGTGAACCCACCAAGCGTAAAGAATGCGGTCAAGTTAAAAACTAGAGAAAATACCTTTGTTAAAGCGCCCCCTAGCGCGAGTGTTTCTTCATTTGAAGTCTCCTTTGGGGATTATACAGATATTAGAAGATTCTATCTCAGTGTCCATCGGTGGTCGAGAAATATTTTAAATTGAATCGTGAAATTTTGCTACATTATAGCTGTCGATAGAGGAAAAAGTCGTAGGCACACGAAATTCGCTCACATAACAATATTTCGCTTACATTTGGTAATTGTTATTAATTGATTTTCCCGCGCCAAATATCTCTTCATGATGAAGGCAAAAGCAACTTGTTTGACAGGCTGTCATTAAGTGTACTAACTGGAAACTGGAAATGTGAAAGCAGTTTATCACTAAAAGTAATTGGGTATTATTATATTCATAGGGTATTTTTGTGTGAATTTCCAGAGTAGTTCGAGTCGTTTCTCTTTTGTTTTTAGTTTGTTTTGATTTTCCTGTATAAATTCACTTTCTCGCTTTCGGCCTAAGGATCCTCGAGTGGAAATGCTAAATTTTTCTGGACCGCCATTTGAAGCCATTTGCACAAGTGCTTTGAAGTTGGACCCTAGGAAAGCAAAGTGTTAATGGCGCTAAACCTACGTCGGTATCTTTTATTGCTGTTTCGGGATGATTCATCAATCAATGGTTTTTAATTAAAGAAAACGCAGTTGCCTCTCGTCTAAAGCCGTGGTTTAATTGACTCGCAGCAGAATTAAATTAATTTCCTTGCTGTGTTAATCGCCTTTTGTCTTCAAAATAATATTCCAGTGTAGTTCTCCTCGCGGCTTTATACCGCCTCATATGCGTTTTTAGCTCTGATTTGCGTGGTTCATTGCGTGATAATAAACAAATTTCAGGCAGAATATATTGTTGGTGTTTTCCCACACTATTAGGAAAGTATTGATTGTGTTTGTAGTAAGTTTTGTTCTTCTTATCGTTGTTGTTGTGGAAAGGTTCTGGTCACGAGGCGTTATAATTTCGACACACTGAGTAAAGATTTGTGGCATGGTCTTCATTCTCTGGAAGTAAAACTAAAGGACGCCTGGTACAAAGGTCCTTGCAGATAATGTTTAAGAAGATATCCACTGTTTAATATTTACCAAAATGTGGCGCTTTTCTATATAAATAATATTTATGCAGCCCTGCCGCTTTGTGCAGGTTTTTATCTCTAATCTCCGTCTGCGGTTATAGCTCATTGTTGAACCCCGCTTGTTGCCTGTTGGACACACAGGCCTCTCTAAACTCTTTGGAAATCTTTGTGTTTGTTTTGTATTTTAGTTCGATTTCCCCTTGTGAGGCAAAAAGGAAGGGCTATTTCCTGTTTTTTCCTATAGCGATTTTACTATTGGCTTCTAAAAAAGCTCGTATTGTTCATGAAAGAAAGACAGCGGGCGCATTATCAGAAAAATCTGAAAAGCTGCTCGAAGTCACGCCCGTTTGTGGTCCGTTTGACGGTCCTGGCAAAGTTATGCCGCTGACGTACCGATATGTTAGACGTCTCAGCACTTTTTGCCTAGTAGCCTGTGTTGTCCTAGTTTTTGTGCTAATATGTGATAATTGACGTAACAACACGCTTCCGCTCGTCTGGCCTGGCGCCCACGCTTTGTAGTAGC
>OMLO01005672.1_pt1 | contig 10496 bp, 4 predicted proteins | sample 1674811 | NCBI WGS metagenome assembly OMLO01 (sample SAMN06265003, study PRJEB25207) | coral metagenome | isolation source: Coral host | place: Mexico:La Bocana,Puerto Morelos, Mexico | collected 2008-11-13
GATTTCGTCCGGTAATATCGACTGTATATTCATACTGTAAGTACTTCTTCTATTTACGCGCGGACTACAATGATGCCCCCTCGGGTTTTGGCCTCTGGGCCAAAACCCTGCGGGGGCAATTAGCAAATAATCCTAAATTTGTCTCCAGTTTCACAGAAAATAGGATTTATTCTATTCTTGTAAAAGAAGCGCCAAAGATACAAACAAATGAGCTCAGTATAATTAGAAAGAAGGAGTTCAATCTAATTTGCAAGGTTAATCTAAGAAAATAACCATTATGCAATTAACCAATTTCCTTTGACACATCTTCACAAGGAGAAAGGAGGAGACGAGAGTTAAAGGAGCAAGATAGAGCTTCCTTAAAGAATAGCATGAAACGTAGTTCACTGATCAACTGAATTAATAATTGCAACTCTAATTTTGCTTCCGATGGTAAAACATTCCGCTTCGTAATATTTAAATTTTAAACTTGTATAGTATCATCAAGTGTTGTATTGTAATGTGAATGCTGCAAAGCGCACGTCTGGGAACGCTGGGTATTTGCCACCCACCGGTAGCAAATGTTTATTAGTTGCTACATAATCCCTGATCCTTTTTAATAAAAATAGTGTACAATGCAAAATCAAAAATTTATTTTGTTCAACGACTCCAAATATTCTACTAGCGGCTTCTAGCGTGAACTGTGTACAGTTGCCCTACACATTCATTAAGACAGATAAGTATTCGAAAAATAGCGTTGAGATCAGAGTGACCCAAACATGCTTCTTCCAGCGTTCAATGGTCTTAAATCAGTCGTGTTAAATTATTTCAATTTTTTCCTCACTTTACCTTTAAATGCCAATTTTTCCTGACTTTATCCTTCACGTACTAAAATTGTTCAGGGATAAAGTTGACAACACCCCAATTTACGATGGAGCTGAAGCAAGAAGATGAGCATTGATTAAAAGATTCCGAAGATAACTGTTTTTGCTAACTGATAATAAGGGCCTGGAAAGGTAAACTGCAATGCTGATTACAAAACAGAGAATTTGTTAAGGATAACTACAGGGATATACGTATTTAAGATTTAAAACCAGAAAAGCAATGATTGTGGAAATAAAAATATTAATTTATTCAACTATGCTAAACTACACAATTACAATACAATTGTAATATGACTTAACTAACACGATTAAGATGTGCGACTAACGGAAATGAAATGTAAACGAAACTAAAACTGAAGAATTGATTCCTGGAAGCGTTTGAAGATCTTGAAATGTCGTGATTCCTTCAATCAGAAAGCGAAATAGCAGCTCACCCTTGTCGGCCCTGGAAAGTTCTTGTTCATAACAAACAAGTTGCACAACACAGGCTTACCTTTGGTGTTTTGGATTTGAAAGCCTAGCCGAGCAGAAGGGGTGATCGAAATGATGGACGGCTTTCAAATAGAACCACAAACGATTTAAGGACAGCCTTTCAAGTTTTAAACTTCTCAGATCCTAAGGAAGATTCAAAACAGAAAACAAAATTATAACCCAACATAATATTTATGAACGTACATGAAATAGTAATGATCCAAATTCCTATAAAAACGTCTTTTTGAAATTAACTTAGCCATTTTCGAATACGAACAATTGGTTTTAGGAGGAGAGTTCAATCTAGCACAAAATATCAAAAAAGATAAGAAAAGAGTAATCCATACCACTCATTAGGAGAAATTGAAATGCCCAAAGATGCGATAAACAGTTGAGTCAACCCGACCTTCACACGAACATACAGCGTTTCACCATAGTTTCCCCTCTACTAACTATAGTTCACGTGAACAAGAAATAAACCAGAAATTAGCCGTAGATTAGATTTTTTCTTAATCGGTCTAAGCTTATCTACCAATGCCCTTGAGGCGAATATTCTACCGGGCTTTGAAACAGATTACTCTCTAATCTCTTGGCACTAAAACAAACTCAAGACGACCAGGTTTCTGTAAGTTGGACTGCAATTCTTGAATAAACTAAACCTGTCAAAGAAACCTTAAATTATGTTTCACAAAGAGGAAAATAATAATGATAATTTTACTTTATGTGATGAAAATACAAATTAGAGCAGGCTCGATCAAATATGCGAGACAACAAAAGGCATAACAAAAACAACCGAGAAGAACTTGGATACCGAGACTGCTTAAAAAGTGTGGAATTCATACGGAACTGATGGAGATCAAGATACAAAGCCTAGAGCAATGAATCAACTACAAAACCCAAGGTTAGATTGTCAGGTCCAGAACAAGTCGGTACGATAAAGGGGAGAAAAATAAGAAGTATTTCTTTGAGTTGGAAAAAAGCATTTCAATGACAAAACAACAAGAAGTCTGCATATCGATGTCAACACCATTCTATTTATCACCGAAGACAAGGATATTTTTTTTATCCTAGTAGCGATTGATTTAGAGGCGATTTTATAATCAGAATTCAAAAGCGAGCGAGATAGGTCTCCAGTTTTTTATGTAACACAGATTTTTCTTCAGCTTTAAAACTGAGGGTGTTAATCCTCTCTTTTGTGATATTGAGAAAACCACGGCACAGGAAGCGTTAATAGAGGCAAGAAAATAGGGCTTACTGTCATTCCAAAAGACTTTATGTAATTTATCTGAATTCCGTCCGTTCCATGTGTCTCCAGATTTCATAGTTTATTACACTTTCCAAACATTCTGCCGCCGTTAGCAGACATTCGCAATTTGTTCTTTCGTCGTCACATATTGTACAATGGTTTTCTTGCTAAAAAAAGAGGTATTCGCCAGTACTTTTTGGTGGAGAACTATTGTTTGACGAGGAAATTGCCTGGTAAAAGCGGTTCGCATCATTTAAGATTTCTTCATTTGTATTAAGTGGTCAAACAGGCTTTCAAAAAACAGGTTTATTGGCGGAAATGTAAGACTGTCAAATAGCATCTTTATTTATACAAGCATTGACAAAAATACGGGACTTCTCTTCTTTATCAATTTTGAAAAAGCCTTTGACTCTTGAATGAACCTTTATTGGAAAACTTTAAAATATTATAACTTTGGAGAATTTTGAAAAATATCTTTTAAATCCTAAGTCGCTGGAGTAGAAAATTAACCTTGCTAGGAAAGGAACTGTCATTAAAGGTCATTAAAGCCTAGCCGCATCTCAGCTTGTCTCTGTCATGTCGTCTTTGCCATCTTCGAAATCTTATCTGAAAGACATACATCAACTTCTGCATAACTTTCTGAGAGGGAATAAACGCAAAAGGGGTGTGATGTTCAGGAACGAATACAAAGACAGTAGATTTAAGTGTTAATGTAAGATACATATCCAGTCCTTCAATTACGCTTTTAGCTTTGGAATCCAAATGGGCACAGAAGTATCTCGGTGACAACAACCAAAATAGGAACTCGTTTTTATGAGACAACAAGAAAGAAATTCTGACGCAGCTCTTCTGGGACTGTAAATTCGTTCAAAAATTTAAGCAAAACATCACGCATTGCCGGTTTGATACAGCATCAGGTAAAGACTTTTCACTAACGCTATCTGCCCGTCCGAGTCTGATTTGACAGTAGAGAGGATATAGTTCTACACTAATCACTTCTAATCGGGCAGATATTACATTTATTCTTCGAAAGTAAAGAAATTGAAAATGGAAATAATATCCTTTCAAGTGAACTGTGACTTCAATCTACCCTTTTTAACAACTGCCCTATTTTTATTCAATTTTCTTTCTAACTTTAGTCTTTCCTTTTTCGAAATCTTACTCCAGGATTGCGCTCTCTCTCGTAGTTTTGGCTTTTTTCTTTTCTTTTCGCTTTCTCTTCTGTTCTCATTTTATAAACGTTTTCTATAATGAGCATACTTTCCCAAATAAAAACCAAATGGCAATAATTTAAATCAACTCCAGGCATGAAGCATGATTGAATTGTTTCATTCGTGATATTATCCTGTTCTGGCACTGCCCCCATCACCCCTATACAGAGCAGAATAATACCTCGCTTAATGCCTTGGCTTTGTTTTCAAACTTCAAAAAAATGGGAACTATTTTGATCCTAAGTCGATAAGCAGACTCACACCTGTCTTGAACTTTAGCTAGCTGAGCGAGCTGCAATTGTACAGGGAGTAAGTTACGATGGAGCGGAGCCAAGAAAACGAGCACTGATGAAAACAATTCCGACCATAACTGTTTCTATTTTTGTTAATAAGTGGCTGGTAAATTATGTCGCAATACTGATTATAAAACAAGGATTTTGTGAAGGAGAAAAACAGAGATATACGCACTCAGAATTGAAAAAGCAAAATTATAGAAAATGAACGTTGTGACCAAAGGACTGGAACTGAAATGTGAATGTAAAATGTGAAAAGCGAAAACTATAGAACTGGCTCCAGAAAGCGTTTGAAGAGCTTAAAATGTCGTGATTCCGTCAATGTGAACGAGCAATAGGAGGCTCACCCTAGTTAGCCCTGGAAAGTTCCAGATCATGAAATATAATTTGCACAACAAACTTACCGTCGATGGGCCAATATAAATAATTTCTTTTTTCATTAAACAAAACTCTCCTGTCCCCTTAAAGGGCTAGCAATTATTATCAATTAACCCTCATTTGTGGAGGTCAGAATGATATATTCTTTCATCATATTTACGAAATAAACACAGATATGTTTATATAGTCTGGGACAAGCACGACATTAAGTCATGTAACTTCTGCAAGCATTAATGATGAAAGTGCAACTCAAAAACAGTAGTTTTCTATCTCGTTAAATTTTGAAAGTAATATTTTTCAAGTTATAGGTATGGATGGAGAGACGAAGATTCACCCTATCCTTCCTTCACCTAGTGATAAGTTTAAATTTTAGTGGCAATGTTTGGCATTTACGTTTCTGGCGCACTAAGTACTCAATATCTTACGGTAGAAATAATCTACATTGAGAAGATTTTCGCACGAATGTCTCTCTATATATAGAACAAAGCTGATAAGAAAAGGGTATACCTACGATCATGAACGAATGCCCAACTGAATTGATCTCTTCAGAGATATATCTACACAACCGTTTATAGATAGAGCGCTAAAACTCTCCTCAACGCTTTGTCTCATGGGGCAACGGATGGGCTAAGCTGAATCTTAGAAAGTAAATCAGTGCAAGTGAAGGGGAAAGTCAATGAAAAAAAAAAGAAGTGCAATAGCGACAGCAAAATGGGAAAGAAAATGCTGAGAGCCCATAATACAGGGATTATATTACTTGGTCGCACGTCCAGTACTAACTTAGCTAAGTTGTCGGCTTTGGTGATCGGATAAGAAGCAGTAATTTGTTTGTGGTAATGTCTCGGACAAGGATCACCGATGACTTCATGAATGTTTTGAATGGTATCACATCTTCTTATGTATTCTGTGTCCGCTGCGGTTTGCACTGTTTCTTAACAATGCCATTGGGCCCCTTCACTTCATCTTCCGCCTTTCTAGCTCGATAAATTAATATTTTCTGACCTTTAAAACCTTCAGTAGTTGCAAATTGCTACCGTTTTAAGACGACCCATTTTCCATGTTGAGTGGTTCATAGTCACTATGGGAATGCAACCTCCTATTATGTAATATCGTGCATAGGAACGACAGCGCCCTCTTGCTCCATCTTAGTTGATACTCCCCCCGGAATTGCCCTTTTAATTGAACTTTAATTTAATTGGTGATATTTATGCAACGTAAGATATGGCGCTGGTAGGGTGTATCGTTCGTTGTTTGGAGATCAAGAAATCTTTTTCTATTTAACATCACAGAATTTGACGGTAGTCTGAAATGGATAGTAGAGACATGTATTGGTCACGTGCCCTTAATTACAATTAGATATCTGGCAAAAATGATGTATCGAATGTTGGGTAACAGTCAGGTCTTAAGAAAAAATAGGGTATGCAAAAGATTGTTAAATCCAATTGAAAATTGGGCCACTCACCCTATCAAAACTTTCGGAAAGTAATCCCTCCCCTGGTGTTAATATAAAGTCTTAAATACTGCTCCGTCCATATGAAGACGATCAATGCGACAGCTTTTGCTATTCAGTTGCCTTATCAGATCATATTAAGAAGCGTTTTCACCATGTAAATTCGGTTTTCCCAAACAACAGGAATTTTTTCTCCAAGAGTAGAATATAAGAAGATCAGTATATTATCTTTTGGGAACACCGACAAGACCGCCGTTACGATATGCGAAGGCGTGCTATTGTTTGTTTTGTGAGCTTTTTTAATCTGCAAAGGTAATTTAAAGCAATCACCAGCATGTCAGGGCTTATGAATAAAGGCACAAATCGTGGAAAATATGTTGCAAGGGTGCCGTCTTTAATCTGTCTCGTCCTTTTATTAAAGCTCTTTTAAAATATTTGTGTTATCTTTGCACTCAAAGCTTTGTACTGTAAATAAATCTTGTTTTTTATGAAACAAATCATCGACACAAGGGTAAACAGTCACATCCATTAACCTTCTATTCTCGGGGTCAGAACGACTTGTTAATTGTGTAACAGCTCGTAGGAAGCAATCTTCTTTCGATGGATTTTTCGAAAGTATGTCCGCTTTTGTCATTTTTCACTCTGATTAAACTGATTAAAATCATCAAGATTGAAGCTTATATGCAAAGAATGATAAATCGTGGAAACGATTGAGTGCTAGGATACCAGCATAGTCAATCGGACTCAATTCGTTCGATTGATTTCGATTGAGTTCGGCAAGGAACATAATCGAACTCGCTCTCTTTTCGCCACTCGAACACAATCGGACATTCGAAAATTGAACAATCGAACTCCAATCCTTTGTTTACTGGCCTCCACAGTAAAACATTTTTGAAACACGGGGCTGTGCAACGAGTCAACATTCTTTACACCATGGATAGGGGCTCTTCCCAGCATTTTATCAATTTGTCGTAACAATCGAACGGGTCCCCTTCTGCTCCTAGAAAGGCATCTGTTAGACTTATGTATCTAGCGCGGCCAAGACAGATGCATCGAAAAAAATACGATTGATCGGCTATTAACACGAAGACGTGTACACGAGAATGCTCCCACTAGTATGCATAGCCGGGGGTCTGAGTTTTTCGCTACCCATAACGACTTTTACTCCCAGTTCCCCCGCCCTCATTACTTGGTGCATGGTACCCACTTCGTGATGGTTTTACTATTACAAAATACTGCGATATATAAGTTTTTTTCTTCAGTTCCCGTCGTCTGGGGAAAATTAGCCTAATACAACAAAAGTACATTTTATACCAGCAGTATACCATACAATGCAAGAGAATATAAGAAAGATCACATATTTGAACGGAAATTCATCAAACAATACTCTAATAAACTGGAATTTTTCAACACTGACTTTTAAGAACGATTATACAACTTCCTCTTATTTAGACCTGAAATATGCTAAGCCAAACAGGACAGAACTAGTGAAATTTGGAACGGAACAGAACAGAACTAGAGAAATTTAGGATAGGCAATCACAAACTAAGGACTGAAACTGGTGGTGGATATGATCAAATTCCAAGGGTTAACAGACTCTGACCTATTTGTGAATCTAATCAAGTTGGAGATGAATCTCTGCTTTTTTATGTATTGCATTATATATGCTATTCTAAGAGATAAATTTTACAGAAAAATTGACAATATCGTTCCGACTTTTAAACAATTATCTCCATTACAAGGCAAAGACAAACTTAAGACTTAAAAAAATCATTATGTTAATCATTCAATTAACAACAACATTCATTTCATCTTGCTTTGATCTACGCAATCCCTCTGTCGTTTAAAATCACACTAAACTGATGTAACTTGATTGTTATATATCATTATTCTGTGTTCACGATAATCATTACTGTTTTAGTTTTAGTTTACACCGCCAACTTTTGCAACAGGCACTGTATGTATTTATGGTCATAGTGCAAATAAATCTAATTGTTGTTGCTGTTGTTGTTACTCCCGGGTTTCTGCTCTTTTTCCTACTCAACTCGTCTTGACATAAGGAAGCAGCCAGCCGCATTTCAGTTTTAAGCGGGAAAAGAGATGTCAAGTGATGAGGTCTAATACTCTAATCTGCCAAAAACGTGCAAAGACATATAGCAAATTTCATTAGAGTAAAGCGTTACATAACTTAATTGGAACCAAAATTAAAAAACAACCTTGATCACGTTTACTTTCTGATGCATACCTGGGTTTAAAAATTAATTAGGATTAATCGTAGATTAGGGAGTGCGTTCGATATGTTGTATGGCTGCAGTCTGATGGGGAATGATATAATTGTTTTGTGCTTCGATTTGCACGAGGAGTTGACTCAAATTAGAGTATTCAGTAAAGATCTTTGGGATGTGACCTGATTCTTTGACTCGTACTGATCGGTAAGAGCACGAAGAGCAGTGACAAAACGAACGAAGTTAGATCTAGATGATATATAACATGGCTGGCAACGCATTTTCATATCAATTCACATATCATATACTCGAACGAACTCGGTATACATAAGTCATCATACCTTTTCGAGCTGAGCCATGTGTTTTGCTCTCTATTTTCTTGAAAGACTACTCAGGTATATGCAAGAAACAATTCACTTCAGTAAAACCGACTTCATAAATACATTCCATTCCATATTACTCAGTAAAAAGAAGCTAAATGAACTAAAGCAGCGAGTCCAAAATGGCGGACGCTGAAAACATCGATGCACCTGAATCTTCTTCCTCTACTCTTCAACTTTTGCGAGATAATTGCGAAAGTTTAAATTAATTGGCCTTAGTGATTCAAAATCATTTTATTTTTAAAACAAAAATAAGAAATGTTTAGAGCGTTTGTCGAGATGTTAAGCAAAATGTTTGTGACCGAGTAGAAATTTTTTAAAGAATTTCCGGAGAGATATTTAGACGATTTTACGTGATAGTTTGTGGAAAGGCCAACAGAAGTATAGATGATACTCCAATGAAAGCCGCTCATGCCAGTTCAGTTGACAATGTTATAAAACAATCGATTTCTGCCTTTGGCTGCACATTATACAGTTATGTGTGCTTGGAAAGTTTAGGGAGCACTAGAGTTGCTAGAGTTGCTCTAGGCTTCTCCTCGAGTACTCTGGGCTGCTCCTTGAGAACTCTAATCTTACGCTGTTTTCGTGTCTTGTTCTTGCGAGCGCATCATAGCTTGATGACGAAATCATTTATCATACTCTGCAAGCTACTATATCCTTGTTTGGGAAAGTTGGAGGGCAGAACATGAGGTGTACCTATTCGTAGATGAACCGAAAACAAAATGGCTGGCAAGGACCCATTTCTCGAAAGCCCCGGAAACCTTTTCGACTCCACAAAGCCATTTTTAGTTAATCTGTATCTAAAAGCAGGTAGGTGTATACGCCTGAAACATCTTTTACGAAGGGAACCTCTGTTCATATTAAGAATATTCGAATAAAACAGCTCGCGCGGTAATCATAAAGTGTGAGATTTTGCTACGGCTTTCCGGGATGCGACCTCTTTTCGGGACCTTTGAGAAACGGGCCACTGGACCATTGTGGAATGAAACCTATCACCCAAGTGCACTGAACTTATGATACTACATCAATTGTAGAATTAGAATTCATACCTGTTTCGTGAAAATGGGCGGAACTTTTCCCCCTTAGCTGCGAAGGAACTGTCGCTCTGTCGTAATGGATACAAAACTGGCTTTACTTGCATTATTACATTAAGCGGGTTTCATATTTTGTAGAACTATTTGATTTCTGGCACTAAACCAACGGAAGTAATAAATAATCTATAAATTCGTTAAGAGCTTTAGTAGTTTCAATCGCTGAATAACCACACGATATACATGTTTTCGCTATCGCAAAAGCAAATCGTCAAAATTTTCTTCCGTGTTCACATTCTAAGGGCCGAATCACGGGATAGTTTTGTTGTTCCTAGCTGTTTGCAATCTGAATGGCCGATTCCCTTCACGAGATACACCTGCGGGGAATCATGGTAGTTGCACTGGATATTTGTTTTGATGAATACAACAAACACGATTCTCTGCAGGCGCGTCTCACAAAAGTAATTGGCCATTTTTTAAAGATCCACGACACAAAATACTGGTAATGTGTTCGAAAGCAATCTTGTCAAAAAAATTCATGGCCAGAAAATTTAGAACTGAAGAACAACCTTGTTGTGACTTTTCATAATCTACCGAAAAACTGAAATACTCACTCATATCTAACTTAAGAACAGTTTTTAACAGGTTGTCACAAGTAATGTATTTACTATTTTGAAATTTTATGTGGCAACTAATATTCAAGATAAACTTTTTACGAAACGAATGTATTTATTCATGAAAATCTAGACGCAAGTGCCTAAAGGCTTCCTAATCTCATAGAGAAAGCTCTGAAATTATGACTAAATACGAAAATTCGGCTTAGATGAGGGCACGCGAGGAACACTCTACAATTGCTAACGCACACGCTCCGCGCCAAGCAAGGTTTCCCGCTAAGGCGAAGAAAATTGTCAAAGCATGTTTTCCATGATTTCATGCATGAAACAATTG
>OMLO01005673.1_pt1 | contig 10495 bp, 4 predicted proteins | sample 1674811 | NCBI WGS metagenome assembly OMLO01 (sample SAMN06265003, study PRJEB25207) | coral metagenome | isolation source: Coral host | place: Mexico:La Bocana,Puerto Morelos, Mexico | collected 2008-11-13
ACACGTTCCAGTTACTTTGATGGATCAATACTGCAACTCTTTACCAACTGATGTGAATATGTTGATATCATTCAAATACCCAATCATTAAACAAGTAAACAAAATGGGATCATCTTCATTGCCTAACATGTTACCATAGCAACGATACACCTTGGTAAAAAAAGAACCCAGTTTCTACTGTAAATGCATATAATTAAAAGAATGATTATTGAAATCCCTTTCTTATTAATGAATTGCGAAAAGCGACTGAATTGCGATACGACTTTTTGCAGTACCAGCATACGTTACACGGAATATATATCTGTAGATTACTTGCACTGGACAGTATTCATTACTTTTTAAGGCTGAGATCGCATCACCTGATGATCCTGAACAGCTGCTAATCGCCTTGGAGCCAGAGGCAGCGTCTGTGTATTGCCGTGAAAAGAAAATGAGAGACTTTAGCAGTGAGAGGGGTGACGCTCATGTATCTGACGTCTTTGCGCGGCCTGGATCAAGATACTTAGTAATTGATATTGGAGGTAACGATAACATGAAATGTAATAGTTTGCGAATGGCTGGCAACGCGGGTCCCTAATTTTGAAAAAATCCCTTTGGTCGCAGGTCCAAATCTGTTTCCTATAAAGTTATGCTCATAAAACAGCCGCTAAAATTTATCGCTTTTCGTTTAACAGCTGCTTTTCTTTTTCAAAAGGTGGAACTCTAGACGTAACAGCTCATGAAATCTTGGGAAACGGGAATATTAAGGAAATTCATCAAGTGACCGGAGGACCATACGGTGGAACAAAAGTTGACGAGGAATTTGTGTCCCTGCTTGAGAGGTTTTTCGGAACCGCTTTAGTGCGCACTTTCCGTACTAACAATCCAGCAGAATGGCTAGAAATGATGAATGAATTTGAAATGAAAAAGAGAGGACGCCGAGCTTTTGAAGGTGAAACAACGAGGATCCGAGTCCCCCGTGCTTTTGCAACAATGGTCTCAGAATACCGTGAGCCTGATCTTGCCAGAAGATTCGCAAGTTCCTGTACAACCGAGGAGGTCCAATTCATCAGAAATGAGTACTTCTGTTTAGGACCTGACGCCATGAGAAAGTTATTCCAGCCAGTCCTGAATGGAATTGTGAGCCACCTTCACAACCTGCTTAAACATCCTGTACTCAAAGGATTGCAATTTTTCTTCCTCGTCGGAGGCTTTGCCGAATCAGAAATACTTCAAGAGGCAATCAAGAGAAAATTTAGCACACGGTAGTCATGAGCTAAGAATAACTTTTATTCCAGTTGTATATGTCGTCCGAGTTTTGAATCAACTGCACAACTTTGTAAGGCAAGGACTGGACTGGACTAGTAAAACGCGGACTTTAAAACATGGACTAGTAAAACGCGAACTATCTGTTTAAACGATCGTCTCCCATTCAAAGGTGCGGACTAGAATAGTTTTCTTTATACTTAAAAACGATCTCCTCTCATCCAAATAACTTCAAATACTAACAGGCAACTTTCGGTCTCGCAAGGTGTCACGTGAGGAGCTTTTATTTTTCAATAAGCTTTTCTGAGATATTCTGAGAAAGGAGAACAATTTCCTACCAGGGACAATTTCAACAGCTTTGCTTTCCATTTTTCTCAACAGATTTCCTTTTCAGCTCAAGAACTAGAACAAAAACTATGAGAAAGAACAGTGTCGAAATGTTATGGTTAAAAAAATGAAAGGCGAGTCGGCCGAAGCAAAACGTCGATTTGAGAAGGAAGCTGAGACAGTAAAGGGTGGTAGAAATGTGTCAGAATCTTTTAGATTCTGTAAAGAACCTATGCAATAATCATGGAGCATGCATGTTTTTACTCCTTTTGGAGTTGATTTAAAAAGATTGAATTCCCCGGAAGGTTTTTATATCTTATTGATGTGGAATTCGACTTAACGTCGTTCGCAGATATTTAAATAGATAGTTCGTGTTTTACTACTCCTCGTTTTACTAATTCCCTTTTTAATATTCCAGTCCAGTCTAGTCCTAGAAATACATCCTCTCCACAAGTTAAAAATTTTCTAAACGTTACATTTTAGTGTTTAGTCACATCTAACTCAATCACCTTTTGGTCCACGTTAAATATTATAAAACTTTAAAGAGTGTAATGCGAGGAAAATAGAATAATATATCAGAAAAAGTAATTTCTACCGAGGTGGTCGAGGTGGTGCCTCCTGATCAGGACTTTAAACCAATTTTTGTCTTATTCAACTCTCTACAGGTGTAGAATTTTAGTTCCAAATGACGCAAGTATTGCCGTTATGCAAGGAGCAGTGATGTTTGGTCAAAGGCCTAACATAATCGATTCCAGAGTTATGTCAACAACGTATGGCTTGGAAACATACCATTACTTTGATGACGAAGTTCACCCTCTCGAGAAAAGGCGTGTTGTAGAAGGGGTTCCTTGTTGTAAAGATTGCTTCGTCGTTCTCGCGAAAGAGAATGAAATCGTACAAGTTGGCGAAAAGAGAAGTTTTCCAAATTACCGGCCGCTAGAAAAAAGCCAAACAGCAGTCGCTTTCAAATTCTTCAACTCAAGTAATCCAGAGGCAAAGTACACAACAGATCCTGCGGTCGGTCCTTCTATAGGGAAGGTTATCGTCCAGTCACCTGATGTCTCAAGGGGAACGGACCGAAAAATTGATGTTTGCGTGACGTTTGGAGGTACAGAGATTAAAGTCACGGCGATCGACAAAACCAGCGGGGAGACCGCCACAGCTTATCTAGACTTCTTGTGTAAAGAGGCGTTAAACTAGGTAGGCCATTTAAGAGTTGCTTATTTGGACTTCAAGTATGGTAATTAGATTTTATTTTTTTGTGTATGTTAGGATCATAAGTAAACTGGAATAGCCCAGCGTAAAAAGTCCTTTTGAGCCGTGAAACTTCACTTGTTAACTGTTTATCGGCGTTTACTTTTTTGCTCTAATACATAATTTACTGCAAAAGTGTTACCTCAAAAATATGGTCAAATATCAACTGGTTTTGCTAGAGAAAAAAGTTAACGGTTTTCTTTTAAGATTCTAGTTTCCTTTCTCTGTCCGACATTTTGCATTTGTTTCTATCCTTCCGCGAAACTATTCCTGCTTCAATATTCAGGTGCACTATTTTCAAGTAGTTTTAAGACGTTTAATAAACAATTATTGGATGAGGTTTTTGTGATATCCAGAATAATCAAGGTCGAGGTAGGGGTATAACCCTTGTATAACCCTTTCCGATGTATAATAATCACAATTATTATACATTGAACTCACTATCTCTTTTCTGATTGGCCGAAAGCGTACAGTGAATTTTCGAAATCAGCGCCAGTGACGTCATAACTGCAAATCATACAATAATCATGTCAAGGACAGTCAAGGTCACGGGTAATCATGTCATGTATGACCGCGGTGTTTGTCTTGCTTTCCGTCAGTGAAGAAGCACGAACATGACTTTTTTTTTTGTTTCGTTCAATGTATAATAAAACAATTATTAGATTCGGTTTTTGTGATATCCAGAATAATCAAGGTCTCCCCTACCTCGACCTTGATTATTCTGGATATCACAAAACCTCATCCAATAATTGTTTATAAAATATATAAAACAATATGTCATCGGGTGTATAAGGAAGTACATGTAAGTAAGTAAGAACGATAGTCCGTGAGTGAGGAAGTGTGGCCGAAAACAACTCGTCATTTACTCTAGTTCTTTTACTCTTTTTCACCCTCAAAACACGATTTTTAAGGGAAAATAACTGACAGATAAGAGCGCAATAGCATTTTTATCATTTTTTGAAAAAAGGCCCCAGTTCACAGACTTTGTAACCCTCGTTAACGAAAAAATTGAATTAGAAAAATACATTGCGATCACGACAAACAAACCACTTTCCTTGACTAAATAATGGTCCAACTTTTTAAACAATTACTTATTGGAGGCTAGCTATACAAATGCAAAGTAAATTTATCAATTTATATTGTACCGTAGTATTAGCATTGTTGTTAGTAGCATTTTAAGTATTGTTGTGTTAGTAATAATCGTATTGTAAGTAGTTTCGTATTTCTCTAAGTCGTTTTAGTGCTTTATTGAAATAAAAGTGTATTATAAAAAAAAATGCTTATCATTTCTTGTCATGTAATGTTCCAAAATGTCATCTATCTTAATGATATATTGTTCATGTTTTATAATGAGTAAATAAAAAAGGATAACACAATGTCTTTTTTCCCTGATTTTGCCCATTTCTATCTTCAGAGACAACAAGTGTCGTCATTCACGCTCAAAGTTATTAACTTGTCACCCATGTTCCACACTTCTACACATCGCAGTTGTCAATCCAAAGGGAGTATTTCCCATAATTAACAATACCATGCTGCTGAAAGGGTACCTTTTCTAGGCCACACGTGTAGAAAAAGAGTGAAGAATTCCTAAATCAAGCTTTTAAGGAAACCAACAGTGTTTTAACAATAATACCTTATTAGAATAGATTAGAATACCTGATCAGAATCAGTCCCAAAATCAACCTATACTATTAAAAATGCGTAGATGTCGATAGATTCGCTTTAAATCGAGTTCAAATATCGTGTAAGCACGCAATTGGCGATTAGATTGATGACGTTTCACGGCTCTACAACAGTTCCCTGGTGTTTGTTCCCGTTTTTAAACACTGCATGAAATGGCATGTATAAGGAGGTACAATGGAAACAACAACAACAGAAAACATGACACAGTATTTGCTATCGTGTGCTAACTGGAGGCCGCACGTTTATTGGCACAGGCTACTGTTAACAATTTAATAAAGGGTGAAAGTTTCTAAAGAAACTGTGGTGCTGCGTCGGTGGGGGTAACAAGGTAATTTGGTTATATCAACTAAGTTGAAAATGTAAATTGGCCACTGAAACGAGTTATAAAGCTGACGTTTCGAGCGTTAGCCCTTCGAAACATAAGCTTTATAACTTGTTACGGTGGCCAATTTACATTTTCAACTTAGTCTTCAAGAATAGTCCTGATGAAACTTTAATGATAAGAGGTTTATTAATGACTGAAACTGTTTGTGACAAACAAAGAGACTTACAGATGATTTCCAGTCTGTATTGTGCAGTCTCAGACCTTAATGTTGATAAACAAAAATTCTCACACCAGATATTGAAAACCACATACCTACATGCATCTTTGAGACCTTTCAAGTTCTTTTTCCAAGAGAACAATGATTTACAGCTGGAAAGTTGTTTTATCAGGTGATACAAGAATAAATGAAGCGTAAAGCTCTGATTGCTTTGCATCCCTAATGGCAGTTGTTTTGAAACTTTGAATTTACTTCATGTAAGTAGTGGCAAAATATTTGCATTTGTAATGTCTTTACATGTACATTTGTAATATGTAAACAAAATCTCAAGAGTGTGCAGTACAGACTGGAGATTATCTTTAATTGAAAGGAAAAGAAGCCTTTCATGTGTAAGTTAGTTTTACTGCAGTGCAGATACATGTACATATTAAACGCAAGTAAGCAATAAAAGTTCCAGAAAATCTTCAAGAATGGTCATCAGTTATCATTTGGGACAGTGATCAACCTGATATTTTCTAACAGTGATGGTTGATTTCAGCTATTAGTCCTCTGAACTTACTAAAATATAATAAATATAAATACATGTATGTGTAAATAATGTACATATGGCCATACTTACTTGAATAAGTTCTCTTCACTTGTAAGCGAGGGAACACTAAATGCATCTAACAAGAAAAAGATATACTGTATTGGTGTTTAAACTAACAAAACTAGACATGTAAACTTCAAAAACTTACTTGACTATCATTGATAAAATTATGTAGCAGACTGCATGGATGAAACTATTATAATAATTTAACATTTTAAAAAACTTGAGCAATAATATAAAATCATTAATGATTGTGCTCAACAACAGGGAAACCAAAATAATTACTTTATCATGAAGCTTATTACAAAATTTCTTCAAAGATATTGTCCATATCATAGAAGGAGAGGTCTGCATTACTATTAAATAATATTACATAATTGCAAAAAAAATTGACAACCTTAAAGAATTACCATGCACAATCATGTAAAAAGTTTGCTGTGAAAGTCTTTTTTGAGTGTCAAACACAGGTTTGTATTTTAGGCTAGCTGTATTATTCTAATCATTCATATTTTAAATAACCATTACCATGATTTCCTCTCAGGTCTAACCATTTAGTCTTGCCTTCGACATTTGTTTCTTTAAGCACATTGTAATATTCTTCCCATTCTTCTTTGTACTGCTTAGAGCCAAGTCGATTTATATCCTTAGCATCTGTCAAGTCGCCTGATAAAAATTATGACACTCCATTTCACCACTTCACCATTAATAATTATTACTGATCAAGAAACTTTGAAGTCTACATCCGTACATGTAAGTCTTAAACATTATTGACAGAGATCTGACCACTGTCAAGTCAGTGTTTCCGGGTTTTGGGTTTAACTGTATATTTATGGTGATCTGGAGCACCTATTTAGGCCAGTGCTAGCTGTGGCCAACTTATTCAGGCTAGTCATTTACCATTTGCTACTATTCATGATGACTTGCATGATTCACTACTTGCTACAAACTGTGTGCAATTACCACTATTTGTTGTTCCTTTTTTTTTTTCATCATTCATTCATTTTTTTCACTACAGCAAAAGAAGAAAAATTAACTACTAAACAATGCACCACTGGATACTCACATGTACACTACATACAATAAATACTTTTCTCTTACAATACTACTTACAATAAGTGTAAATATGTTAAATTAAATTACCGGTAATTATTAAAATAATTATCAATTTAACATAACACTCTTGAGTTTGACAAACATGTTTCGGCAGATGTATTTGCCATCTTGACCTTAGTGTGCAGTAACGCACATATTTCCAAGACTTAATGCACAGGTATGTTAAACATCTTTATTATACATTGAATTCACTATCTCTTTCTAATTGGCCAAAAGCTTAAAGTGAATTTTTCGAAAATCAGCACCTATGATGTCATGTAGCTGCAGATTATACAATTATCATGTCAAAGACACTCATGGTCACAGGTTGCAATCATGTCATGATCACAGCAGAGCATGATTTCAAAGGGTGATGTGTTGCTTACCGTCAGGAAGAAGCAAAAACATAATAAAAATAATACTAGTAATAAAACAATTATTACCAGTTGATTTGGTTTTTGTGATATAAAGAATAATCAAGGTCTTGGTAAGGGTTATCAGCCTCAGCCTTAAGCCAATAGCCTCTATCTCATCCTTGATTATTTTGTATGATATCACAAAAACCTCATCCAATAATTATTTATAATTTAAAACTTTCTGTTTAATGTACTCTTTGTTTTTCTTAATTATGACATTTTCTGTTTACAGGAGTAAATTAACAGACTTTTTTTCTTCTTTCTCCTTTTTTAAAAATTTTCTTTAACACTAAAACATTATTAAGCAGTAGCTGGCAATAAAATTTCAGTAAAAACTCTATTTTTAATTTCAGTTACAGACAAAATAAAGATATGGAACTTCATAAAAATAAGTTATGCATGGGCTTCATATGTTACTGGCAAGTAATGTCTACAAACTAAGACAGGGATCAAAGTCCAGTAAGGCTTCAAAAAAAATTAAATGAAAACAGAATGTCAATTGGATTGTAATTACATGTGCAACTCCTGGGAAAGTCCATGACTGTCCTTGTCACTGTTCTTTGTTATCTACAAATTCTAAATGCAAACTTACCAGTAGCTAGCACTGCAACAGGTCTGATTACATCTATATTCTCATTGCAGAACTTCTTAAGATCCCTGGCTCTCTGATGATCGCGGTATTTGCTGATGTGTATATCAGAAATCTGTTGTGAAAAGATATGCAACATGATCCTTCAATTTAGTCAAACAATTCTTCTGAGTGAAAAATTTTGACAAAGTGTTATACCACCTGCTGTTTAGAGAAAATAAGTAAACAAAAAACTGTAACGGATAAATTAATGAGCTAAAGTTAAAATATTTCTCTGCAGGATGGTTTATATATAACTGCACATCAAGAAACAAAGAAACCATAAAATCATATTATTGCGTCTAGCTTGCTTTAAAAAGTAAACTTTAAATATATATATATAAAAAACACGTGCCCAACTAAGAAAGATTGTCCATATAGTAGTGCAGTACCAACCTAAACCCGGACTTACCACCAAGTGGCCACGTGTATAATTTTCAATTGACGTTTACATGTAATCAACCACGATCTATACTTGAAATGCTCATGGGGAGCCAATCTTTCTAAAACAGCATAAGCATCAACAACTTTTCTGCGAAAACGTTGTAAAGTAAAAGACCGGTCGTCCGGAAACACTCTCCGTCACATGATTAAAAACTACGACGTTCTCACCTGCACGAACCAGAAAATGTTCTCCTTCTTGTCGCTTGGAAATGGAGCTAAATTCGTATTTCTGTGAGGCTTGAGTGGCCTGCCGTGTCCCGTGTAATATTCTAGCAATACAGCGACAAGCCATGACGACAATAAAATGACAGTTAGGACGATCAATGAAAGAACACCTTTCATACCGACCACCATGTTGATAAAACTAAGCCTCACTTTAAGGTTGAAATCATTTCCGGTTAATCCGGTTACGACCGGAAATCGCAAAAATGGGGAGATGGTTTTCATGTGACAAAGCCATATTCCAAAATTTAAAATTGCCTTTCCTTCTGAGGTTTTAGAAATACAAATATTTCTAAAGAGATTGCATCTGGCATTGGCAGCCTAAAGCGTAGCAGGTCTTTTGTTCCATTTTTAGACATTACTGTGTATCTATAACTCTTTAGTAGAACCTCATTTTGGATTATTGAAGTGTCGTTTGGGGGAATTGCAACAAAACTCTGGCAAGTAAAATACAAAAACTGCAAAACCGTGCTGCGCGTATTTTGATCTCTTCTTCCTATGATACCAATGCTGATGATCTTATTGCAAGACTTGGCTGGAATAAACTCGATGTCCAACTAAAATTTAAAACAGCCGTCATTGTCGGCTATAAATCACTCAATGGTCTTGCACCTGACTACCTAAGGACAATGTTTTCTAACAGAAGCGATACGTGTACCTATTCACTGAGAGGGTCCGCGTGTAAACTAACTGTTCCGCTCCCCCGCAATAAGTTTCCGAAAAACAGTTTTAGCTATAGAGATGCGGTGCTGTGGAACAGTTTACCTGTCGACCTGCGGCAAGCACAAACTCTCACTAGCTTTAAATCCGGCTGCAGCGGTTTCGTTTTTGGCCAGACTCAATGTAAATATTAACAACACACGGCATTCATGGAAAGCAGGCATTTCTTTTATTGTAATTAATTATCGCATCGTTTCTTAATATTTTGTAGACGACTGATGTAATTTGAATTTATTATATAAAATAGTATTAAGTAATTTTAAATATGATTATGTATTTTAAGTGCTAATGATTTTACCGTTTTAAAATAAAGTTGCTACTACTTACTACGATGCTCAAGATGAAGCACAGGTGCGCGGGTCGAGCGAAATCGAGCGGCGCACAAGACCTCCATGCGAGAAAGAGGCGCTTCTTCAGCAGATTCCTTCACACCGGATATCTCCCGGGGTATCGAATCGATATAATTGATAATCGATGACAATCGATATCAATCGATACCAATCAATATCAATTAATCGATTGATATTGATAATCGATGATCAATCGATGGCGAAGATTCGTGTGGTTATCGATTGATATCAATCATCAATACCAATCGATAGATAAATTGGTATCGATTGGTATCGATTGGTTGCAGATGGACAGAAAAGAATGACAAATAAAAAACACAACTTTGTACGCAGTAATTGTAAACACATTTTATCTTAATGTTAACATGAGAACAATACACACAATACAATACTTTCTCTTTAACGTTAACGCCCCGTCTTAAAAGTTTGTTCCATGATCTATATAGGCTTCAAAAAACGGAAAGTGTTAGCATCGTGCCTTCACAGAAAAATTCTGGTAGCAGAAGTTGTACTTTTGCAAGCATGAGTTGTTGCAAAATAATAATGCACCTTATATTCAGCAAAGTCTCTAACCGGACTTCTTGCCTAGACATGATGACACGGGCAAGTGGATAATTCGAGTACACGTGCAACGGGGGTATATTCTTTACAATGAAAAGACTGGGTCGGAATTTGTTTTACCAATTTCGACCCCACGCCTTCCCAAAAAATGGCGGGTAATCGGACAGGTAGCGTCTGTTCGAGGTTGCTGAGCCACTCGATAGCAATCGATGAACGGTTTTTGTTTGGTTATCGATTGGTCATTGATTGGCCGATACCAATCGATACCAATTAACTAACTTTATTGATTGATATCGATTGATCGATTGAATTTTCGAACATCGGTTTCCATTGATTGGATACCCCGTAGCCTGCGTAGCAGTCTTTTCCGTTTCCTTTCAGGCAAGCGGGAGTCGCGCGAGGGCTCGGGGACAGAGGTGACA
>OMLO01005674.1_pt1 | contig 10493 bp, 10 predicted proteins | sample 1674811 | NCBI WGS metagenome assembly OMLO01 (sample SAMN06265003, study PRJEB25207) | coral metagenome | isolation source: Coral host | place: Mexico:La Bocana,Puerto Morelos, Mexico | collected 2008-11-13
GTGCTATGAATTGTTTATGCAGTTTATGCATACACTGTAGCATTCTTCTATGTATGTTTTATGAAATGATGTTATATACCCCTCCCTGCAAGCTTTTGCAAGGGTGAACATGAAGATTTGTAAATTCCAGATCTTGAGAAACCAACTACTGCAGTTATGGAGAAACAACTGCAATCTCCTTTTCATGAACCAAGAAAGACATACACACACACACACATTGGCCTTGAGCATCCAAACCTGTTGAAATACCTTCGAAACTTCGTTGTTTGGGTTCAATGTTTCTGGGGTCCAAGAATCCCATCTATGAAATCTATGGCTGAATCAAAGTCTAGTTTTTTCACTTGCTAAAAAGGAAAACATACGACTTTTTGAAAACAAGAGTCACTTCTTCATGAACTATAAGAGTCTCGGTTGAATTGTAGTGATATCAGCTGACATCACCCTACCAGATGCATTTGAGTAATGAAAGTGACTAGTCTTTTTGGTCCTACAGCAGGGGGGTTGTGCTGCCCTTGGTTATGTGGCATATTATAACCAATTTTGTGAATCACTACGAGCCAACCATCTCAATGAAATGGGATTCTGTAAGGTTTTGTTTTCGCTCAATTGAGGGAATTCATTTCAGATGGAACCGATTTATCTCATCGTCTTGAGACCAACATTGACATAATTATTTGACAGGTAAAGTTGATGATTACAAAGTGACAAAGTCCAACAGATTCGTTGCCCTTTGAGGCACTTTCTTACCGCAGCCGTTAGCACTCAAAAAGTGCCGAGTCCTACAAAGGGAGAGTTCGAAGAGACTTCATCCTGCCCGGTTTGGAGGAGGACATGTTCAAAGTTGATCCTGGTAAACCTGTGGGTTGATGGTGATAGGAACAGTTTTTTTTAATACACACTCATTCCTTCTCTATTATGTCTATTTTGTACCTTCAGCCGTTGTTGCCTTTGTTTGTTTTCCATCAGTAACGACCAACACTCACGAAGATTAGACCCTCCTGATATGAATGTGGTTCTTTGTTTGCAAAGTGCAAGAGCAAGATTGGTTTCTGTGATTCTTAAGAAGCTCATGGAATTGAACATCGTCGTACATACACTGCAGATATTTGCAGAAGCAGAAGTTATATCAAATTGGAATTCTAGCACCCTAATGCGTCCAATTTAGCTCAGAACTCTTGGATTTGGGGATGTTTCAACATTCCAGAGCTCCAAATTCACTCCAAATGATGAATTTGATGTTTACTCTGATTGTAGGAAAAAGCAACCAATCATTATTTGTGTGCTTCCAATGTTTAGAACGACTAGAAGTGACTATCAATCATCTCAACCCTCTCTTGAGGAGCAAAACATGACTGGCGCTGCCGCCACCCAGAAGTCTGAGGCTTGCGTGTTTCTTCTGTTTTGGGAAGCCGGAGCTGTTGATAGTGTTATCTCCTTTGGAAAGCTGAGTTACAACCCCTTCATGGGGTGCATTTTCCTATTTTCTACGGACCCAAGAGAATGAACCCCCCACCCAAATCATCTGCTTAAGGTGTGGTGTCCAAGTATGTCAGTTTTTTTTTCTAGATTTTTTTTGCTTTTTTAAATATGAAACGTTTTGTTAGGGGTTTCTTCCAGTCTTTTGGTTGGGTACCGTTCGATGGCCTCATTTGCGGAAGGCATTGCATTGGATCCTCAACTTTAGCCTTCACACTCATAAAGGTACTCTGCAAGTTGTACAGGTTTTTCTTTGGGTTTGCATGCGATATCATGCGATTGGGATGTTTCTTACCAATCATTTAGGATTGATAGGCGCCTTTTTTGAGACTTTGAAATGTTGGACCGAATGAAAAATACCTGTAGTGGATACCCCACTACACTTCTACATGTGACCTTTGACAGAATTTGGGGAAAGCTTTGGGGATAGGTTGAAACATCTCCAAATGATGCGATTTGATGGTTGCATTCTCATCACTTGGGATTACTGTTTGAAAAAGTCATAAGGAACAATTGTGCTTAAGTATGTTGCAGTATATGTTTGATGTTATGGATGTTTTGTTTATTTCCATATCAACTGGTTGGCCGGATTGTTATTTTTGTTCATCGACACTCGGAACTTCCAGGGTTTGGACTCGACCTTGAAACTGGATGGCAGTGGAACGTTTGGGTTGCCCAGCAAAGACGATCAAACGTGTTGAATCCCAAAATGGATAATAATTGTAATAATTAATACCCTCTGGTAATCTAACATAACATAGCAATGGAAACTGGATCCTTTGAAGATGTAGTCTCCTATTGAAAATGGGGATTTTCCATTGCCATTTTTCAGTGTACTGGAGGGTAACATCATTTTTTGAGGGGGGTGAGCTGTTTAGCTGTTTGTTTTAGGGAGGGTAGTTTTTGGGCACATCTCCCGAAAAAAAGGTGCGAGTGGAGGGTTTAGCTTTGTGCCGCGAGTCCGAAGCCCCAAGGCAGTGAGGTTTTTTTGTTCCCTTGCCAAGAAGAAGGGTCCCTTCCTGTTAGGAAGGAAGGTACTACTGTTGATGGTTCAGAAATCCGGCGTTTACCAGTTGAGGTTGGTAGTTCATCCCATTATTTACAAGGTTTGGGATACATCCAAACGGTGGTTGGCCTTGGGATTTCTGAACCATCAACAGTAGTACCTGTATGAGTTTCTTGATTTTTTGTTTAAATTCTATTGAACTCCAAGGGGCTGAAATGCCATAGTATCGAGCCGATTCGCTGCTGCCAAAAAACCGAGGTTACAAATGCGCGCTGAAAAACGTATGGGTGACATGAGGTAGGGATCCCGAATCCCAGGGGTTTGATGGGCTTGTATTTAGGTGCTACAAGTTACAACTGACAATGCCACGTAGCATGGAAAATTATTGTGGTGCCAGCAGTTTCAGGAAGGATTGATTTTTTTAGAACATAATCCTTTCATCAAACTTAATCATTCAAAGTTAGAAATGCTTGCCCGCAAAAAGACAGATGTTTCCCTTGTTGGAACAGGGTCATTTTCTACTTCTCTGATGAGGAGAAGGTAGGTCTTTTTCATAATTCACACCACTGCCCAGAATGTCAAAAAGGCAACTCCTGGGAATTCGTCAGTTCCAAGTTTCTCAAAAAAAGTCGAGGTTTTTTGTTCTTGGAGCACCATTTTGGAATTTTTCGCCAGGTTTTTCTCCCAATTGTTCCATGAATTGATAGCTGAACAAGCCAGGCCTTTCGAAAAAAACGCTTCGATGATACTTCCTTCGGGTTTTCGGAAAAAAAACACATCCCCAAGTCCAAGAAACTGTCCGCCGATGTTTGACCGTCCTTCAGTTTTTTTTTGGCAGATGTTGGCATTTTTTGGAACCCAGATGGTTCCTAATTTTCATACACACCTGTGTATATATATTCCAGAGAATCTGTGTGATGGAATGTATGCATTGTTTTTCATACAGCTGCTGGAGGGCTCCCCTTCAAATTTGCACATTGCCTTGCTGAGACCTTAGTCTTCCCAAACTGATCACTCAAAAATGATGGATTACATTGTACCAATAGCAGGGTTACAATTGATACTGTTGATTCAAGAAAATCCTGCACTAATGAGGATGTCTCAACCACCAGAATAGTCCATGTAATACAATATCAGGATCAATTCATCTTCTTTCTTTTGAGATCAAAGAGTATTTCGATATCATATTCAAATCAGTGATTGTATAATATTCATCTTCTTTTTTCAAAAAACAACCACCCCAAAACAGACATTTACCCTCCCGAAGTTTAACAGTTCGCCCCTGAAAGTTACCGAAACCCAATAGGAAAGGATCGTCTTCCAACCACCATTTTTTCAGGGGCGAGCTGTTAAACTTCGGGGGTGTATATAATTTTAAAAAAGCTACGACAATTGATCTTCCTGGAGGCATTTGGAGTTAGCTCACTTTGCTCGAGCGTTGGTATTGCTCAACCACTCGGGTTTGCCGGAGCCATTGTCACCCGGGTTTGTGCGTTTTGTTAAGGGATGGACCAAGGGGTGGGGGGTCGAAAAACACAGACAGATCCTATATGGGTGGTGGGTTTTACCTTGGAAAAATTCAAGCCAGAACATGAGTGAACATTATTTCAGACAAGAAACATATCGTTTTGACTTAGTCAGAATGATTAAAAGACCTTCTTAAGATGTTGCTGAAGTATGTCGTTATATTCTATACTTCTTCAATGTCGCTTTGGGGCTCTGTTGCGCAGATTCCATGCATTGGCAAATGACTCTGTTCGGTCGAACTGTTGTCTTGTCCAGAACAATGGGGAGAAGACATGGAAGCTGAAAACAACTCCAGGGCAAATGGTATTCAACCACTTGCAGACACAGATACATTAGATGTTATATACGTACATATACAATTAAATACATATATATATATATACATAACATATGATATAATATGTACATGATTAATTTGTATAGTTTTGTTACATGTCATGTGTGTTTGTTTGTTTTAATATGAGTATCTGGATAGGCTCCTGACTCTAAGCAGGACACCCTCCTGCTCCAACGCGTGGCCGACAACTTCTCTCGCCGTGCGGATGAATTACCTCTAGGTGGGATCAACGGATCAAGGGAGTTGGGGAATGGTAGGGACAGATAGCCATCCCTGAAAGTTACACCCTGGAAGATTTAACGGCTGGAACCTACAGCCATCACCCATGAAAAGAAAGGAAGTCATGATCTGAACCAAACCTCCATGATGATTATGTTCCATGTTAATCTTCAGGGGTGTAACAGATCGACGGCCTAACCGCCCCCAAAAGGAAACTAAGTAGTCTCCCAACCCAACCATCCATTTTTAGGGGCGAACTGTTAGTTTTTTAGGGACAGATATGATCAGAACACATGTGCTCTTTTTGCTTGCATGACATGATTATTTGAATCTTGTCATTTTGATTTCCAGATCCATGAACTTTGAGCGGACTCGACATCTCCCCTCGTTGTCCCTGGCTACCTAATTGGTATTTGGGTCTTCTCCACAGAGGTGCTTTGCTACACATGTGCAGCACTTTGTGCGGCTGCTCAAATTGCAGAAGCCTTTCTTGGATGTAAACATTAAACATGCAACCCTGCACCAAACAACATGACAACCTAGGTGGTGGCAACTCAAATATTTTTCTATTTTCACCCCGAAAATTGGGGAAGATGAACCCATTTTGCCTTACATTTTTCTAGTTGGGTTGGTTCAACCACCAACATGACAACTGATTCACAACAGCATCGAAACGACAGAATCAGAGGGCTCCAACGCTCGCCCCCAGTAGTGCCTTGCTGTTGCTGTTTGGGCGCATGTTGCTGCTATAAGCTCCTCTTCTTTCAAACTTTTTGATCATTGATCCGTACTTCAACCAAAAGGCCTAGAAAATGCGGCCTTGCAGTTTTTTTGTTACCAAAACACAGATTCGCAGTGTTCTTCAACACTAGAGTTCGCTAGGAATCCCAAGAAACCCCATGCCGCTGAGGCTTAATGCCAAAGCCGAAGCTCCAAGCGAGTTTCGGGCTGTCTTAGTGGAGAAGGCTCAGGTGAGGAATGGGAAAACACTGGGAAACTGGGAAGAAGAGGAAGAAGAGCTATAGAGATGGAGAGTTTGATTGTTTTTGAGATGAAAAAGGGAAGGATTCTGACGTTTTCTTTGAAATTATTCTCTGTGTATGTCCTAATCATGACATCATCCAATCAATCGTTTGGGGGCTACCACATGGTTTTTTTTGAAGCTGCCGTTTATTACTTGGAAAGGTTTCAATTTATTGGTCCATGTGAAACATCTCAGAAAGTCAATCAAACCCAAATTTGAAGTTGGCATTTTAGTGTGTTCTCCAAAACTCTCCAAGAGTTTTTTTGTTTTTTTACAACAGATTCATAAATGGTACACTCCGGTAAACTAATATAGCAAGGGGAAATCCACCATTTGAGTCGATGTAGAATCTCCTTTTAAAAATGGTAGTTTTCCAGCCAGCTATGCGTGGGAAAGCCTGGATGGCCTGGATGTTGGATCGAAAAATTTCCTCCAGCTGAAAAAACCGCAAAAAATCAACGGATTCCACTGGAAAATTCACGTTGAAATCTTCCAAACCAGTTTTTGGTCGGTAGGAAACCTACCAGAAATTTGGTTGCAAATTCGGTGATACATTGAGGTGATGTTTGAAACGTCGGAATGGGTCAAGAATTGAGACGTGCCAAAGGTGATGTTGCTTGAAAAGGTTCGGAAAGAACGTTTGTTTCCTGACGATGCAGAGAGTTTCATTCTTTTTTATTTTCTGAATGAACAGGGCAGTGGCCGTCTACATGATTCATTATCTACATGATCTTCCTGAATATGGTGGGTTTGGGCAAATGTTCTTTTTCCATCGTGGAGTGATCGAGGCTATTTATTCTAGGTGCACATATCTCCCACTGTTCCACCGCAGCATTCAAGCAGCATTCAAGCAGCTCTCACGTTTCGACCGGTTTTTCAGTGTGATTGTAAGTTCCTTGGTGCAACTTTTTGATTTGTTGATTTTTGTTGTTCAGGGAAAAGGGGTTGAACCTTGGATTCTGCTGATAGGTGCACCTAGATTGTTGGTGGACATTCTTATGCTTTTGCCTTTTTGATAATGTTTTTCCTTGAGCGGATTCTTTTGCAAAAAAGCGAAGTGGGGTAAAAGTTTAAGAAACCGAGAGTTCAAGGACACCGTCCTGGTGACATGTCTTTTGGTTCTACTTGGTACTACAACGCAGCCAACAAACATTTGAATCAATATTCAATTGCGGCAGTTGCATTTTTTTAATACCTGGGGTCCTTTCTTTGATCAATGTGACGAGCCTTTGACATGCAAAACAAAAAAAAACACTCAATCTGAACGTGTTAGCTCGCGGAGATTTTGAGAGAGAAATCATGAAGTGTTGAAGCGTCAGCCTCTACAAAAGCACCACTTCTGGTGAGAAATTCGATATTCTGCAAACAGCAAGATGGACGGCTATAGCCGAAGTATTCCATTGCCATTACTGCTTTTTTTTATTCAGGTACAGAAGTTGCTCTGAAGCAGAGTAAATCCACAACTCTTGGCTATTGAAGAAAAAACATAATATATATATATATTAATATCTAAGACTACACATTGAGTACAATATAGATATATTTTCAAAACAACCCCTCATTTTGAGTCTCACACAAAAAACACCCAGGAGGGATGGTATTAGATATTTAGTTCCAACTACGTCCTGCGGCTTATGAAGTGATCCTACGGAAGAAAGCCAGCGAGCCACCGAAAGGATGCAGAACACCCCCCCAGGTTAAAAAAAAAGAAGGGATGTATCTACCGGGCCTCAAGTTTGAAACAATTGCTTTGCTGTGTTTTGTTTTATTCAATGAACAGTATTGGGGGTAAGTGACAACCCGAATTTCTTAGAGAGCTTAAATAGGAGGATTCATAGTGTGAATCTAACTCTAGCACCTTTTTTGCAAAGGCCAACTTAACTTTCGCATTTGGGGACATGTTTCACATCAGCCCTTTTTTGGTTGGTGTCGTGGCATCCGTCATTTATTTCTCCCAGGTTACTCTCTGAATGACCATGGAGTTGGAAGTTCCAACGTTGCTTGGCATAAAACGACGGGTATGGTGACCGTCAGGCAGTGTCACGGAGTCGTCCCATTTTTCGTGAGTCGAAGTCATGATGTTAACTTGGAGATCTGGGATCATACCTGAGATACTGGTTGATGGTTCAGAAATCCCAAGGCCAACCACTGTTTGGGATGTATCCGAAACCTTGTAAAGAATGGGATAAACTACCAACCTCAACTGGTGAACACCGGATTTCTGAACCATCAACAGCTGCTTGATTTTTCACCTCAGAAGATGATTTCTCCAAAGGTTTCAGCTTGTTGTTCAGGTTGGAAGAGCTGTCCTTGACAGATCCTTGGATAGACTCAGAAGTTCATGGTGGAAGTATAGTTAGACATTTTTGATATCCATCCCGAAGATGATGCAATATTGAAGACATATTTGCTAAAATGTGGTTGACGCCATTATATATATATATATATATCATATACGTCAGTTTTGTTTGAGTGATTTTTCGTCGGAACACGGGCGGCAAATGGCAAAGGGGCAGGTCACTTTATGGAAAATGGATCCAGGGCTAGGAAGTCTCCATAAGTTTGGTTGTTGCTAGGAAAAACCACAAGTTTGGATGTAGGACATTGGTGGATGGGTTAGTGAACCACCTCTCTTTTTGCAGGTCATGTCGACAAATTCAAAAATTCTTTGCTTGTCAGTGTTGCTGGGTGACATCTCTAAGATTCTAAGATTCTAGGTGGTGTATTTTTGGATGGGGATCCGCCTTTGAACGAAATTTGAGCTTAGTAAATTCAATGACCTGAATCAGACATTTGAAGAATTCAATGTGTTTGCCGTTCTTCATTTGGTGTATCTGATGTTTCAAGAGGGAAAAGGGAAAAGGTGAGGTTCAATGAACGAAAAGGAGCTCTAGCATGAACATTTTCTCGGAAATCAGTGGGTAGGAGATGGGATCATTCCCCTGAATCACCACGTTCACATATCTAATCAGGACATGGATTTCCGACAAAAGAACAGCAGTCCGTAAATCCAAGCAAGGAGATCAATGGTCAGCAGTGCATGCCTGGAGATGAAACCAACTTGGCTGAGCTGCTTTTGAGTGCTGCAGAACAGCGCCCTGAAGGTTTGTTTTTTTTGTCCAGATGTGCACTGAAGATTCGATTCTTTGGCACTCTCCATGATTTTTCACCTGAAAAAATGGATGCATCAAATTCAATATATCAAAATATGATTTGGGGTCCTTCAATGGCACCCAGCACATTGTTTTCTACTTGGCCAACATTTACCTGCAAGCAAATCCACTGAAAAGGTCGTGCATGTTAGTCCGCTAATGATTTTGTTTGTTGGACTTCTGGATGCCTTTCATCAAAAGATGTTACGTTTTCAGCTGGAAATCAAAAAAAGGAGATGGCATACCATGAGGGAACCTTACTTCAAAGTGAAAAACCACCTTCAACCTCCAGCTCGTCTAGTGGCAATAATAGTTACTATGACTGCGGTAGCGCTCCGCTCCGTTTTCAAACCGTACCAATCGAACCTCTCCAGGACTGTGCTTGGAGACTGGTTCCAGTTGCTATACTTTTGCTCAGGCTCCGAAATCCCCATGGGATGTGTTTGCAGAAGAATCACCATGTGCAGTTTTGATATGTATTTAAATTATTTTAAATTTATATACATATATATATATAATTTTCTTCTTGTTTTAAATGAACAGTTTTGAGACTGGAACGACAAGATTGACTTGAAGATGTTGAAAGATTGAAATGTTATAGCGTGTATAGTCTAAGAATGCCTTGAATTAGTGCAGTCCATGTGCTGGAAGCGTTTCGTTTATGAGCTGATCCTGAGCTGCCCAAAGAAAAATAACTTCACTTACTTGGAGGTGAGTGAGAAAAAACATAGAGTACTGTAGTTGGTTTAAGAAATCTAACATCATTCTCACATGATCAAATCATGTGTTTCTTTGTTTCTCTAAGGTGTTCAGGTTTTTCTCGTTACATCTGAGTCAGAGAGCTGAACAAAAATCATGCATCAAGTCGTAATAGAAATATGTAGGAATAGTACCTGTTGATAGAGAAACTCCACGAGTTAAACTGGGTAAAATCTCAATGACTTGATGTTTCTAGTCCAGGACCATGTGCCAAGTGGTTGGTACGTGATAGGTTACACGGGTAAGGAACAAATGAACTTTCGGGGTCGGTTTTCAAATCCCAGAATCTCAATGTTTTTTGAATCTCAACTGGTAGGATTGTGTTTATCAAGCATATTAACTAAGATAGAGGACACAAAAGTTGTTTTTAACTGTGGTATTGTGTCCTCTATCTTAGTTCTATGACATACTATGATATACATAGGACCATTATTTATCATGTTTTTACTTTGAAGGGTATACTATGATATACTCTTTGAAAAGTTGCACCAAACCACCAGCAGCATGTGAGTTGTTGTTAAATCCATTTCACCGTAGGTGGCGCGTATGACCACACCTGTTCGTAAAGTTCTTCGTAAAGCACTGCAATCTCTACGTGCACCAGCTGCCAAAGAAGGCAGGTCACGGTAGCGGAGCCTGGTGTAGGGAGAGGGAATTCTTTGCAAAACTCCTCCATGACATTCACATTGGAGAGTTTTGAGGATGCAGGTCTGCCTTGTATAGGCTTGTTTTTGAGGTCAGATCAATAGACATAATATTATATATATATTATACATGTATAGAGATATAGAGATATATACGTATGTATGGATGTTTCCGAAAATAGTGGTACCCCCAAATCATCCAATTTAATAGGGTTTTCCAATATAAACCATCCATTTTGGGGTATCTTTATTTTTGGAAACACCCGTATCCATATGTTTGCGACATAGATTCCTTAAAAGACTTGGCCTGGCGTTTTCGAATGTCGATTGTTGTTTTTTTCTTCTTTTC